>Ga0308160_10001330_pt1 | contig 35602 bp, 29 predicted proteins | sample PhyFR1_FD_201036 | JGI IMG/M metagenome (GOLD analysis project Ga0308160, IMG submission 201036) | Phyllosphere microbial communities from UC Gill Tract Community Farm, Albany, California, United States - DLSLF.R1 | ecosystem: Host-associated > Plants > Phyllosphere > Unclassified | place: USA... | reverse complement strand
GTTATATAATTATTATAACCAATATATTTAAATAATGAATTAGCGAATTGCTGCTGTAAAATACACCAAACATTCAGCAACTGCAATCTAATCGATTTTTGAGATTTTGAAGCTGCTTAATTTATAAAATCCCCCGAATATTTAGCAATTTATACCCTAATCTTTTTTTGAACCTTAGCTTTTTCCAGATCTAATATGCCGCTTGTTGGTGATGGGGTAGGATTTTTTTTCCACTGAATGAATTATAACTGAAGATAGAAGTTTGGACTTCAATTCATACAAAGTAGATCAGTCCGTCATTGCCAATACAAAACTGTAGTTTTTTATTCATTGCTTACTTCATTTTCGTAGTCAAATCCAGATGATTTTCGCCATTTACCGTTTGTAAATTTAAAATATTTCGCCCTGCCATCAGATTCAAAATTATAGTAATAAATTGCTTTAAGAACTTTGTTTTTTAATGTCGTTTGTATGTAGACCGTAGAATATGCTGCATTTCTTTCTTGATAATCATAATCAATAACTATATCTTCATTAGTATTTTTCGTTGAAATATATTCAGTATTTATATCACTATTTCCTGATATATCTTTTATTTTTACTTTTCCTGTAGAAAAATTACTTATTATATTTTTGGGGAGATAAGTAAGATCAAAACTTATCGGATTACTATAAGACTGAGCAGTTAATATTTTCACGGTTTTATTAATTCTTTTTATAAATTGGGAAAAATTATTAGCGTTCCAAATATTATTAATGATGCTGAATCTTATAGCTAAATCATCGCTATAATAGCCTCCACAATCAGTCATATATGTATCTTTTAGTGATATAAACAAAATTTCTTTAGCTAAATATTTGATATCAATATTTGAAATTATTAGGTCAGAAAGTTGCTTGAAATTATAATTTTGCTTGAAGTCGAGAAATTGTTTCTCTTGTCTTAATCTGTCGGCTTCTATTTTTTTATAATCAATTTTAGGTCTTGGACATCCATCATCTTCAATTCGACCCTGTTCTTTCGGACATTTATCAAATTGGTCAATAATACCATCACCATCTGTATCAATATCTTGCGAAAATATTTTTACTGAAAGAAAAAGAAAAAGAAAAGTAGGTATTGATTTCATTTATTATGCACTATTAAAATTACAGCTAACTCTTAGATTAACACATTTCGTCAATCTGATTACATAATTTAAGTAAACTATTTATCCTGCTAATATAGAATTTTATTATGATCGTTTTTTGATAATTAAAACAGTTCTATATTTAATCTTGATTATCCAAATGAAATTTTACTCTATCTGCTTCGATCAGCTGTTTCAATTCCCTTTCGTCAGGTAAATATGTTCTATATTTACTTGCAAATAATTCCTCATTGTCTGACATTACAGAGTACTTTACAACCGTTTCATCTTTTTCGGTACATAAGATAATTCCTATCGTAGGATTGTCATCTGCTCCCTTCTTAAGGTCATTATACATCCTTACATACATGTCCATTTGACCTATCGCTTCATGGGTAAGTTTATGAGTCTTCAGATCAACAAGTACAAAGCATTTTAGATAATAATTATAAAATATAAGGTCCACAAAAAAATCGGAGGTATCAGTAACAATATGCTGCTGTCTTGCTACAAAAGCAAATCCTTTCCCCAAATCCATCAAGAACTTTTGAAGATGCGTTATTAGAGCGGATTCTATTTGGGTTTCAGTCTGTGCTATGTCTGATGAAAGGCCTAAGAACTCAAAGATATATGGATCTTTTATAAAAAACCTTTCCCAAATTCCAATGATATTTGTGCAGCAAGGTTTTTTTAAACTGATTTACCATACTTAGCCCGGAACTCACCATTCTGCTCATCTTCAATGATAAGCTTTCCAATTTCCCAATACATTTTCAGCAATATCGTATTACTGCTTCTATAAACTTGGTTTTTGCATCAATAATAATTTTAGTGATGGAACTGTAAAGCTCCTGATTGAACTGTGGTCTTTCTATCATTTACCAAAATTACAAAATTTACTTTATCGTCAGGTTAGGGGACATCGGATCGTTATCCAATACCAATGGTGGACCTGATATAATAAAAACACTCCAAACATTCAGCAATTGCTTTCATAAATTGAGCAACTATTAATCGTTTTGTGATATTCGCTTATTAATTTTTATTCTCTGCAGCCATCTCTGTAAAGAAGCTCCGGAAACCGACAGCCATCCGGCGTACAGCGATCGTTGCATATATTCCCGGACCAATCTCCGGGAAATGAACAGCCAGATGCCCTGATCAAAGCATACAAAATCAAAGGCCTCCTGCAGGAAGCCTTCGATACACCAAATCACAAAATATTGATATGAAAAATTTATTTATAAAGCCGTTGCCGTATAAGTTACTGTTTGAGTATATGTTCCTGCCGGCTTCCCTAGAATATCGGAAGAGGATGATTTCGCTGCCGGAATGGTGTAGTCCAGGTTCAGGGTCAGTGCGCTTCCAAGCGGAGCGTTGGTTACCAAAGTCTGGTCTGTTGCCGATAAAACAACCGCGCTTTTAGTTCCGCCCATGGTTCCGGAAGCTGCCGCTGCTTTGATGGTCAAAACATTGACAGGGATTACGTTGGTTCCGTTCATGAAATTAGCACCTCCCGCTTTTACTTTCACATTGAAGTTCTTTGTTGAAGTAACTTTTAAAGAGTTGGCTTTCGTTACCGTCTGGTCTGAGTTGTAGTCTGCTGCGGTAGCATAGTTGAAATCAACGGTGTTCCCGATGGCGGTACTTCCCGCGTCGATGGAGATCACATCGTTCAGGGTGATGTTTACCGTAGTGGTTGCGGTCGTATTTTGTGCCTGGGCATTGTTGGTTCCTAAGATGAATGCTCCGATAGTTAAGGCGGCGATGGCAAATTGTTTTATCATGATCGTACTATTTGATTTTTTATTCCTGATTAATTGTCCTCTTTTGACATTACAAATCTACGCCGGTGATAAAATTTTCCCTGTAGTGGAACATGGAAGTTCATGTAGTAAAATGACTACAAGACAATCCATTTGGCTCTAAATTAAAAGCCCCCAACACCTAGAAGTATTGAGGGTTTATTTAAAATTGATATTTATTTAAATTCAGTGGTAGTATCGTTTTTTGAGATTTTAAAAATAATTATTAACGGTTTGGGTATTGCCGAAGTGGGGCATTTGAAAACCGTCAGTACAAATATAGCGAAAAGGCTGATAGAAGCACAATTGTTGATGTACTCCGTCAGCCCCCATTTTGGCAATACCTTGTTACAGGCAGTGCTTTTAGTTTCCCTAACATTTCACCGTCTTTTACCAAGGACAACTTGCAGGTTCTGGAAAGTATTCTTCGCTAATAAACTTTCCTGTTGGTCCCTTTTCGTCAATCATAGCATATTTAGCAATTCGTTTTCCTGCTTGTTCAGGAGTACTTGTACCTTGATGTCCTGTAAAATCAGTTTGGGTATAACCTGGGCAAACCATATTTATTTTAAATTTACTACTATCACGAAGTTCATACGCAAGATTTACGGTGTACATATTTAATGCTGCTTTACTTGATTGATATACCGATGTTTTAAATTCATTTGTGGGACTTTCTGGATTAGAAGCAATTGTAATTGAAGCCATAGCAGTACTTACATTTACAATTCGAGGTTGATTTGATTTTTTTAGTAACTCAACAAATATTTGCGTTACACTTACCACACCAAATAGGTTAGTTGCAAATACTGAATAGAATTGTTCAGATGTGGCAGTAAGTGCTGATTGTGGAAAACCACCAGAAATTCCTGCATTATTTATCAAAACATCTAATTTACCTTTTTCCTTTTCAATTATGTTTTTAGCTGATAAAATAGATTTTGAATTGGTAACATCTAATTCAATAGCTTTTATATTTCCAAAACCTTTCGCTAATAAATCATTTACTGCTGCTTCTCCTTTCTGAATATCTCTACAACCGATGTAAACAAAATATTCATTTTGTAATAACTCTTTTGCTGTAGCTAAGCCAATACCTTTATTAGCCCCTGTGATTAATGCTGATTTCATTTTTTATTCTTCTTTAAATTAATAATGCAAAGTTGCAATGAATAAAAATGAGCTGATTTACCATTTGGTAAAAAATCTAACGTATATTTTTTCTAATTCTGCTTAATGATTGTTGAGTAACTCCTAAATAAGATGCAATATAAGTCAAAGGGATTCTATTTATAAGGGATGGATGATTATTCATAAATTCAAGATACCGAGTGGTAGCATCTTCTGAAATTACAGGACTTTTTCTCGATTTTTGATAAAGGCATTTTTGAACCATTTTGTTTTTGATATTATCCCAACCCACTATGGTATGAGTAAGCTCATCCCAATTATCTTTTGAAAATAAAATCAGTTTACAATCAGTACAAGCCTGTAAATATTCAGTAGATACTGTATTAGCTTCAAAATTAATATAGTCAGCCAGAAGGCTATTTTCAGTTATGAAACATCGGGTAATTTCTTCACCTTTGTTATTGTAATAACAACCACGAACAACGCCGTCCACAAGGAAACCGACTTGTCGGGGAATTTTTCCCGCTTCCGAAAAATAGTTTTCTTTCGAAAGTTTTAACTCTGTCGCTTTGCCTGCAATAAGGTCAAGTTGTTGTTTGTTCAAGTTGCCAAATTGCAAAATATATTCTATCAATTCTTTCATTGTCGCAAAGTTAGCAAATAGCTACGTCTGTCATTTACCAATTGTTAAAAAGCAGTTTGTGATGTCAAATTGTTTTAATTGGCTTGGGTGTTCTAAAATTGCCTGTAATTTTTATATAACCGCTGTATTATAGCGCATATCTATCCAAATTCGACTGAATATGCAATAAAATACACGCTTTTACCTTTTTTTTAGTTTATATGAGCTAATCAAAAATAATTATTATCATCGTTTTTTGAGAATCGTTTTAAATTTTTTTATTCTCTGCAGCTATGTCTCTTTAGTAGCTTCAGGACCTGTAATAATTTCTGGTGAGGCCATCATCCCAGACATCGCCATCCAATCTTCGTGAATTAGTCAACTGTATGGATGCTGGCATGTCTCACTTCGTAACATACCAGGAAACCGATGAAGATCTATGATGCGGACATTATACGGGCTATAGTTAATACAACCATCAGCGTACTGCTCACTTTGCTTTAAATTCCGTAGGTCTCATATTGGTCAGTTGCTGAAAATTATTGCTAAACGCTGCAATATTCGAATAGCCAATTTCATAGGCTATCTCGGTCATATTCAAATCGGTATCTTTTATGAGCTCCATTGCCCGAATAATCCGTAGCATTTTTAAGTATTGAACAAATGTGATGTGCAGTTTGGTTTGGAATAATCTGGTCAGGCTACGTACGCTCATTCCTGAATGTGAAGCAATAATATCCAAACTTAGATTTTCATTTAACCGGTTTTTAAAGCTGCCGATAATGGCATTGAGCCGCTGATCGTCTGTAGTAGGAAGCTGGATGGAGAATTTTTTAAGATTTTCCTTTGATAATACGCCTTTTAGCGTTAATAAAAATTCAAATTCCCATGAGCCTTTAAAATAATCACCTTGCCATTTCTCACTAAATGAGAGCATTTCTGCAAGAAGGTTACTCACAGGATAAATACCCAGTTCATCATAAAAACCAGCTGCTTTTTCGTCTGGAAAGTAAATATTGATTATGTACAGATCCTGTGTATTAAACATGAGGTTGTGAGGATAATTTTTTGGTATCCAGATATAATGATTTGACGGGATATAAAAATCCTTTTCTTCTGTCTGCAGATACGCGATCCCGCCATAAACCAATAACAACTGGGTCTTATCGTGCTGATGAGCAGGTAAGCGCTGTTCCGTCTGTTGTCTCATCACGAGGATAGAATCGGGGTTTTGATCCACAACCTTTATTAATTCACTCAGAATTTTCATATGGCCAAATATAACAAATATCAGGCTGATTATATATAATGATGACGTAGGGTGATAGCTAATTTTGTTACTCATAGAGAAATCATTATGGAACATAGAATCATTAACCCTGACAAAGATTTTGCGCCTGAATCGCAAGCCAAAAAACCTGAACATCAATTACCTTATAAAGATGAAGAAAATGATAAATCCAGCATCTACCGGCAGGTTTGCACGTTTTCGGGTCCCTTCATGCCAATGATCGATTTGAGTCTTTCTGTTGATGAGTTGAAAAAGATGCTGAAACAATGGCTGGAAAAGAGAAAGAAACCAATCATTTATAATAACAAAACTAATGGAACAATATAAAACCACTCAGATTTTGAGCATGCTGTTGCTGTTATTTGCACCCTCTGTTTACGCTCAGCATATAGAAAAAGTCCACCCCTTAGGTTTGGAAGAAATATTGGAAATTGCTGAAATGAGCAACCGGCAACTGAAACTATCTGACCTGAATCTTCAGCAAAGTAAAATAGAACTGCTGGAAGCCAAAGACCGCTTGTTGCCCGAACTTTCGGTAGGTATAGATGTAAAACTCAATTCCGGATTTCTGATCTACGACAATGGATTATTCTCTTCTCCACAGGATGTACCCGTAAAAGGTTATGGGTACGGAGTAGGTTACAACTTGAACTTTATCCTCTACAATGGTGGCAGAGACAAAAGAAACATCACCCTGAAAAAGGAAGAGGAGACGCGAAAGCAATATGAACTTGATCTGCAAAAGCATAGTGTAAAATATAATATAGCAGTTGCTTATTTTGATTTGTATAAGTTTTTGCATTTCTATGACTTTATTAATGCAGAGATTGAAGCAGAAAAAAAGCAATTGAGATTGATCGAAAGCCTGCATAGAAACGGTACCGTACTAAAGAGTGATGTACTGCGAACCTCAGTGAAATTATCTCAACTGGAACTTAGTCTTTCCGATGTTACAAAAAAGATCGAAATAGCGAAACAACGACTGAATATACTGATGGGAAGTGAAAATGATACGGAGCTGGCAATCAGATACAAAGATGCCATTGAATTAAACGCCATTACTGATGTTGCCTACAACGATTATGTAAAAATTGCTTTTAATGAATCTCCCGAGTTCAAAATGGTGACAAGCGATATCAAGTTGAGTGAACTGAACGTAAAACAAGTGAAAGCTACCCTGTTGCCCAAAGTTTCCTTATACTCCAATTACAATTATACTTACCCGCAGATTTCCTTTTATCCGTATTCAAATGACTTGTGGGGGTTTGGTCAGACAGGAATTAAAGTATTGTATGCTATTGATAATTTGTACAAAAGTAAACATACCATTGCCCGTGCCCGGGTTATCAGCAATCAGGCTAAAGAAAAAGCAGAAATGAAGAAGGATGAAATCTCCCTTCAGGTAAAAGAAGCTTATTTACAGCAACAACAGGCCCTGGAGAGCGTGGAGACGGCAGAACAAAACATCATTAGAACTACTGAGGCCGTTCGTGTTATCAGAAACAGCTACTTAAATCAGGAATCTCTTCTGACTGATCTTCTGGAAGCAGAAAACGCTTTGTTGGAAGCAAAATTCAATCTGACAACTGCACAATCAAATGTAAAAGTGACCCATATCAAACTATTGGCAATCGTAGGAATTCTTTAATAAAAGTATGATGAACAAAAATAAAACAGATAAAATTGTTATAAGCCTAACCCAATGGTCGGGAATGGCATTATTCGTAGGGATCATTATTTGGGGAGCTACCTATTTCTTAAAGGGATATCGCTATGAACAGACCAATGATGCTCAGGTAGACGCTTATCTCTCACCGATAAACGCAAAAGTTGGAGGTTACATCAGTAAAATATACTACAAGGACAATCAGCCGGTAAAAAAAGGTGATACGCTTGTAGCCATTGAATTGGACGAGTATGGACTGAAAAAAGATGCTGCATCAGCAGAACTCATGAGTTCACACGCCAAATTACCGATTTTATCGGCTAACGAAGAAACGCAACTTAAAAGTATTGAGGTTATAAAAGCACAATTGGCAGGTGCTGAAGCGAGATTGAATCAACAGCAAAAAGAATTTGACCGCTATAAAAATCTACTGGCGGATGAATCTACCACACAACAAAAATTTGACAACATAAGTACTTCTTTATCCATTGCAAAGTCGGATTATAATCAGGCTAAAGCTTCTTTACAGGTAGCTAAATCCAAACTTAATGATTTTAAGGCACAACGCAATGCCACACAGGCAGAAATAAAATTAAAAGAAACACTTCTTCAAAGACAGGAACTGGACATCCGATATACGGTTATCACGGCACCTTTTGACGGACAAATCGGTAAAAAAACCATTCAGGAAGGTCAACTGATACAACCCGGGCAGACATTGGTTTTTTTGGTGAATAGAGCCGAGGAAAAATGGGTAATGGCAAATTTTAAGGAAACACAGATCGGCAACTTCAGAATCGGACAAGCGGTATCCATAGAAGTTGATGCTTTCCCGAATGAAAAATTCAACGGTACTATCGAATCACTTTCGCCAACCACCGGTTCACGTTATTCCCTACTGCCGCCAGATAATGCTACCGGTAATTTTGTTAAAATCATCCAGCGTATTCCTGTCAGGATTAAATTGACCAATACGCCTGAAAAACTGGGAAAACTCTCTGCCGGAATGAATGCCAATGTTTACGTTTTAAAAGATTAATGATGCAGGCACACAAAATACCGGTTTTCAAATACTGGGTATCAGAATGGGTGGCAAGATCCGTCATATTTGCCATTCTGATGACCTGTCTGTTCAGCTTCGCTTTTTACGGTAGCCCGGTTGCAGCAATGGGTTTCTACGGGATACAGCCGACCGATGTACAATATGGTATGGTTGTTATTTATGGTTCTACGGTCGCTTTCCTGGCACTTGATCTTCGGATCGTAAAATATTTTGCACCCCGGAAATATTTACTGATCGCTCTCGCCGTAAATGCATTATGTTGTGTGATTTGTTTTCATTTCAAAGACTGGACATTGTTTGTGATTTGCCAGTTTTTCCAGGGAATTACCTGTGCATTGATGTCTGGAATTGTGTTACAACTGATTTTCCCAAGATTACATTCTGCACGTGCCCGTGTGATTGCTTACAGTATTCTTTACGGCAGTATTCAGATTGCAGTACCGTTCTACTCCATTTATACGAGTATCGTAATTCATTTTTATGATTTTAACTGGCTATTCTACGGATTTATTATTATACTCATCATTCTAACAGTTAGTGTATTGCTAACAATGAATAGTAAAGCCCGGTTTACCAAAAAGATTCCGCTTTATCAGGTAGATTGGATAGGCTATTTGTTTTATGTCTCCTTTATCTTAATCTTGGGATACATCCTTGTATACGGGCGACAGTTAGGGTGGTTCGGCAGTTCATTAATCAATACTTTCACTGTAATTAATCTGATTATTCTTTCACTTTTCGTTATTAGAGAATTAAAGCTTAAACGGCCTTTGATCAACTTACAAATTTTCAAGACAAAGAATTTTGTAATTGGGCTATTATTACTTTTTGCATTTTATATTTTTAAAGGAAGCACCGGACTTGCCTATGGTTATCTCGAAGTGATTTTAGGAAATGATCCATTGAGTACCATTCCGATTTGGACGGCTGTAATTTTAGGAACTACAATGAGTATGTTCGTTACTTCGAGATTTGTCCTGATGGGTTACAGCTTAATCAGGATGATTATTGTTGGCTTTGGAATTATGGCGATTTATTATGCTTATATGATACTATTTGTTTCTGTACAGGGCGAAACAATAGATTTCATTCTACCGATGTTTATTTATGGTGTGGCAACAGGAGTCTTATTTGTTCCTATTGTTTCATTCACCGCTTCATCGGCACCTCCCAAAATTGCTTTAAATGCTTCACTTGTAGGAATATTTGCGAGATTCACTGGGTTTACAGCCAGTCTGGCACTGAATAACGAACTCCAATTATTTGCAAAATCAGGAGTTCGTGAAAAATTCCGGGAATCACTGACAGAAACCAGCTCCCAATTGCCAGCTGCTTTACTGGATATTCAAAATCAATATATGAATGCAGGTAGCGATACCTATACTTCAAAAGCAGTATCCACAGGCTATCTTAATCAAATGGTAGGTCATCAGATATTGGCTCGTGCTGCCAGAGATTATTATGATCTGATGCTGACAGGGGTGATTTTAGTAATTGCTATTTTACTCTTATTACATCAAATTCAAAACATGGTTTTGAGATTAAGAAAAAATAATACACTTTATTAAAAATCTTACTTGTAAATAAATCGTTTTGATGAAAGCCAATAGATAAAATATGACATTTCCTTCAGAATTGGCCAGTTTGCCACCTCAGAAGATTCATCTAAGACTGAAACCGGCACATCATGAAGCCTCATGAAAATAATTACGGATAGAATAAATTGTTTAGTCCTAAAATAGTGATACATCAAAGGAATATCGTTTTTTGAGATTTACAAGTACTATAACTTTTTTAGATTGGTAATACTACACAATAAAAGAATAATTGTTGAATTTTATATTTTGCCAGCGCAGCAGCAAAACACTTATTACCAAAAGTTTTTTAATAATTATCGGCTTTAAACCACAATTGAGTCTTATTCTTTAATATTTTTTTACAGAACTCAACAGTTGTTTCATATTCTTTTTCTACCAAATCTGATAATTGATAACTTGAATCTATCATTTCTAAATGCCTTACAAATTCAGAGACACTTTCAATTTTCACTTCAAAATCAACTGCCCAATATTCATTTTCTCCCAGATAATCTCTGTCAAAATATTTATAGATTAAGCTTGTCTTATTCAAATCTCTGAAGTTTTGCCAATGAAAATTTATAAGTTCTTCAAATTGATTTGTTGACATAATGAGCATAGATATAACTTCATCTTTAAAAGTTTTTTCAGTTAATACAACTTCACCTAAGCCAATCGCTAATTTATTTTGCCAATTTGTCAAAAAATCAATTTTATTCATACTGAAGTTTTATGCTGGTATTTCTGAATTGTATTCTATGGTTTTTTGAGATTCTGAATGTAATTTAATTAAAGCGTATCTGTGGCTCTTCAATTTTTTTCATAAAAAATTTAAAATTGAATTCCGGTAAAAGGTAAGCTATGGAAGATATTACTGCACGTAATTTAGCACAAAACTTTGTGGTCCAAAGGTGTCTGCGGCATAAGTACTTATATGTATATAATAATTTGTACCAGCAGTTAAATAAACCATTTTGCTGGGCAGCATGAATACACTATAGTTTTTATTCATCAAAATTGTTTCATTGATGGGCTGTTCTATAAGAGAGCTATTGGGACTTGGCATATCATTAGTGGCGAAATTATTGATCTGCATCCATACATTACCTAATCCCTGATCACTCCCTGACGATGGACTCTGAATATAGCTCCAGTTCGACTGGATCATAAACCATCCTGTTTTTCCAACAGTATAAGGTCCATACACATATTTCTCATAATATGGTAAGGTACCGGTTGGTCCTGGATAATTCCAAGTATATGTTGTAGAAGGAGCGGCCAATAATCCGGCTTTCCATGATGCTTTTCCACTGGCATCACTCGTTAAAACTTTATTGTTACCTTGAGTTCCATCAATAATCTGAATGGCTGTATTGGGTACATTGCTATTTATTACAAGCTTAGGATAAATATTAAAAGATGTAGTATAAACAGGACTATCAATAAGGATCTGTTTTGTTATATTAGAAATTTTCAAAACAGGATTGTAAATCCCATTTTCGATCGAACCCAACTGAAGGTGATTACCTCCAATATGTCCGGTTGGGTTATTGACGTGTCTGATATACATCCCCTCTGTTGTAGAGTTTTGACCTTCATAAAACACGATCGATCCATTATTGTTATTCGGATTAGATGTATTATTGGGTATGGTAGACTGGAAATAAAACGTGGGACTGTCATGATGCATGAACATATTTCCGTTTTCTATATGCAGTTTCTCGGCTGGTGTATTAGTACCAATACCTACTTTATTATTTAATGCATCTACCGATAATGTAGTGTCATCCACTGTAAAATGACTGGTTCCTGTCGTTGGATTCGCACTGAACGCTAAGGTTTTATCCGACATTGCTATCGTACGGTTGGCCGATAAAGTACCGTCATTGGTATAGATGTCATTGCTGCTCCCGCTGCTCCCGCCATTCCCTGTCGTCACTTTCAGCCAATTCGTGCCATCAAAAAAATAATATCCGGCTGCGTTGATAGTGGCCGTCTGCCCGGATGGGGAACCATTGGATGCATCGGTTACATAAATAAGGGATCCGGTCTGGGCTGCTCCGTAAGCAGAGGCTTTTGCATTCAGGTCAGCAATCGTGAGACGTGGAGCAATTAGTCCTTCCGGAACTGCTGTTGCTGTTCCTGTAGTACGGCTGGTAACATCTAAGGTTGCCGCCGGTGATTGAGTGTTTATACCTACTTGCCCGAATAAGGAAAGAGAACAAAGGCATAAAGCCCCGGTAATCATGCTGGTTTTCATCCTATAATAAATTTCCGCAAATATATCAATATAAAGAAGAGCATCCCTATTTTTTCTGCCAATTTATTGACTATCATTTAAAACCAAAATTTAAACAATATCGTTTTGATAAAATCTAATGTTTACAATATGATTATTCAAGACTGGCTATTTTAAATATTTGTCATTCTGTAATCTCCAGCCAGTTGCCTTCAGGATCTTCGACAATACTCTCATAATATCCGTCACCCGTCATTCGTGGTTCTCCTATAACCGGATAGCCGTCCATCCGTAATATTTCTGTGAGACGGTCTACAGATTCTTTATTACCTACAGATATTGCAATGTGGGCATTTCCCATTAACTGACCCCTGATAGCTTTGTTTTCGAAAATATTTGGCATCTCCATTAGCTCAATTCTAGCCTTATCTCTTCCAGCAAAATTTAGAAAATATGAGGAAAATGCTTTGTGGGGATTATTGTACTTCTCATTACTATTCATGTTGAAATATTTAATATAAAAAGAGCGCATTGTTTCAAGATTACTGCACCAAATAGCTATGTGATTAATTTTCATGATAAAATCATTAACTGTTAAAAGCTATATTGTTAATCGATATTGGTTTCGGATACTATTACATATTGCTATTTAAAGGTCATTTTACTATTTTTCACAATAAGGATCGTAAATAGACGAAAAATTTTTAGTTGATTTTGCTTTTATAAGCTTATTAGCAATCGATATGTTTATATAAGATTTTTTTTTTAATTGTTCCAGTTTTTAGGGAAGATTACAATTTGAATGATATCGGAAAATTGGTCTTTCATAAAAATACTGCATTTGTGACAAATGTACTAGATTATTTTTATAAGATGACATAACCTGATTACGTAATAATTAGCTCTACTAATGGTTTTGTGATATTCGCTTATTAATTTTTATTCTCTGCAGCCATCTCTGTAAAGAAGCTCCGGAAACCGACAGCCATCCGGCGTACAGCGATCGTTGCATATATTCCCGGACCAATCTCCGGGAAATGAACAGCCAGATGCCCTGATCAAAGCATACAAAATCAAAGGCCTCCTGCAGGAAGCCTTCGATACACCAAATCACAAAATATTGATATGAAAAATTTATTTATAAAGCCGTTGCCGTATAAGTTACTGTTTGAGTATATGTTCCTGCCGGCTTCCCTAGAATATCGGAAGAGGATGATTTCGCTGCCGGAATGGTGTAGTCCAGGTTCAGGGTCAGTGCGCTTCCAAGCGGAGCGTTGGTTACCAAAGTCTGGTCTGTTGCCGATAAAACAACCGCGCTTTTAGTTCCGCCCATGGTTCCGGAAGCTGCCGCTGCTTTGATGGTCAAAACATTGACAGGGATTACGTTGGTTCCGTTCATGAAATTAGCACCTCCCGCTTTTACTTTCACATTGAAGTTCTTTGTTGAAGTAACTTTTAAAGAGTTGGCTTTCGTTACCGTCTGGTCTGAGTTGTAGTCTGCTGCGGTAGCATAGTTGAAATCAACGGTGTTCCCGATGGCGGTACTTCCCGCGTCGATGGAGATCACATCGTTCAGGGTGATGTTTACCGTAGTGGTTGCGGTCGTATTTTGTGCCTGGGCATTGTTGGTTCCTAAGATGAATGCTCCGATAGTTAAGGCGGCGATGGCAAATTGTTTTATCATGATCGTACTATTTGATTTTTTATTCCTGATTAATTGTCCTCTTTTGACATTACAAATCTACGCCGGTGATAAAATTTTCCCTGTAGTGGAACATGGAAGTTCATGTAGTAAAATGACTACAAGACAATCCATTTGGCTCTAAATTAAAAGCCCCCAACACCTAGAAGTATTGAGGGTTTATTTAAAATTGATATTTATTTAAATTCAGTAGTAGTATCGTTTTTTGAGATTTTATAATAACTAATAAGTTTACTTATAAACTCTCATTTTTTATCTTTTAAATAGTTGGCAGCATTGGTATTGTCAGGGTTTAGCTCTAAAGATCTCTTATAGTTAAAAATAGCTTCCTTACGATTTCCAAGTGTTTCCAGTATTTCACCATAGCTATCGTAGACATTGGAACTTTTGGGAAACAAAAGGGTATTCAATTTAAAAATTTCCATTGCTTCATTTTTTTTGCTTTGTTCTATTAGCTGATAACCCCAGGAATTGACTTCATCTTCGGTCAGACTAAAGTTTTTATGGTCTTTGCTGATTTTGTTGAAAATTTTACTGGCATCTTTAAAACCATTTTTTAACAGTTGCTGGCGCAGGAACTTCAAATTCTTACCTAATCCGAAGCCGTTTTTTAATTTCATATCCGGAAGATAGAAGCCGGCAATTTCATCAATGAACCATTCGGGGTTTGAGCCCTGAAGATTGGTTAACACGATTACCGATAAATTGTCCTGAGGATAGACAAACAATGCGGAGCGCATTCCGCCAACAGGTGCCAGCGCAGGGTGCTCTTCTCTGACTACTGTCGGCCAGCCTAAGGCATAACCATTGGTCAACTTATTGAATCCTCCGATATTTCCGTTATTCAGTCTGGCTGTAGCAAACATCTGATCCAGGCTTGACTGTTTTTTCAACAGTTTTTTGCTTTGGAGTGCAATAAGCCATTTAGCCAGGTCTTCGGATGTTGAAATAATTCCCGTTGCAGTTCTGAAAAACATAGGAAAAGTGGCATAGGCATTATGCAGCTTTCCGTCATTAATCCACTTTCCTCCATCATTGTAAATGGTGGAATATGAGTTTGAATTATTTCGAATAACATCGTTTGAATCGCCAAAACGGGTGGAGACCATACCGCAGGGCTTGAATTGATTTTCTTCAACGAACTTCGTGAAATGCTGGCCGCTGAGTTTGGTTATGATCCTTCCTAAAATATAATATCCTGTCTGATTGTAACTGAATTTCTCTCCGGGACTAAATTCCATCGGTAATTTTCTTACCATTTCCCAGTTGCGATTTTCATCACCATCCCCCAATACCTGTTCCTTTTCGTCTATATTATTGGGAAGACCGGAAGTATTGCTTAAAATCTGATCGATCCTTATAGATTTCCATTCGTCAGGAATATCGTCAATGTATAAGGATATCGGATCCTTTACGTTTAATTTGCTCTGTTCCTGCAGCTGCATTATTGCTATCCCTACAAAAGCTTTGGTCATAGAATTAATCGAAAAGGTTGTTCCTGAACTTGTTGCTACCTGATGTTCCAGGCTTGCGAAACCGTAATTTTTCAGTTTATCAATTTTTCCGTTCCGTACAATTGCTAACTGAAGACCAGGAATTTTCGACTGTATCATTTTTTCTTTGATGAATAAATCAATACTATCCGTGGCGTTTTGAGCAATCACTTGTTTGGAAAATGAAACTGCAAATAACAATAATCCAATCTCAACGGTTTTAAACAGCTTTCTCATTTTAATAGTTTAGTGGTTCACTAAATTAAGACAACTGAAGCAATAATTTTATTACATTGATCGTTTTTTGAGATTTAGTTTATCTGTAACTAACGTTCAGGGACTTTATTATGGTGAAGCAATCGAAGAATAATCTTTAATTTTGTACAAGTTCATTCGAAGAATTACTGTTGGAATTTGCAATTTCGCCTCACTACTTTAAACCCTTGTTATCGTAATTTTTTTACAAATGTCATTTTTACCATAGCTTCCATTTACTTTTTTTTGTAAATTCTTTAATGGTGTGCTTAATCGTCGAACGTGGGGTTATTTCTTCAGACTTAATTTTTTTGTAAATTGTTTGAATTATATAAATATTGAAGTCTGCTATAAAACCAAAAATTGAGTTAGTGATGTCATATTCTTTTTGAACATCTAAATTAGATACTGTTTCAATTAAATTTGCTATATTATTATGTCGAACTGGAAAATACCATTGCACAAGTGGCTTATTTTTCAAATCAGCAAAGTTTGTTACAAGGATTTCGGCATTTTCAAAGTCTTTTTTTGTTGGTTTATTTGGTTGGTTTATTCGCGTTGTAATTAGATTATATCCGTATTCACTGTCTTTAATTGCTTCCAAAACAACTGCTCCACCATAATTTCCGTTTTCAAGTTTAAAAGTCAAGCAGTCCCCTTTTTGAAAAACTGTTTGGCGAATTATTTTATTTTTTCTTGACTTTGCTTTTGGTCTTTCTATTTGTAAATATGCAAGAAATTTATCAAGAATAACTTTACGCTTTTTAATAGCCTTTTCATCAGCGTCAAGTTGTCGCCACACTTCAAGGTCTGCACCGGTTTCAACAATTTTTTTTACCCGGTCAAAAATGTCTTTGTCGAGTTGTTTACACTCCCATTGTGCTTTTGCCAATGCAAGCCAAAAGTTATTGCATTTATCCGTATCGTTAATGATTTCTTGATTGTTAGCGATTAACTTCTTTGAAATTTCTGCTACGTTAAGTCCGTCATTAAACATATCAAAAAACTCAGTATAAGTATCAGCGTAAGTGTCGTTCGATGATATTGCTGTTCCCCAGGCTCCCATTTTTTCTGTGTTGTATTTATGTTTAGACTTGTCTATAGTTTACGTATTAAGCCAATCTGATTTTTATAACTTTTATAAAGTTATTTCTGCCACTAACATAAATTTTATTTTAATCGTTTTTTGATATTATATGAAGAAAGTTAAGATTATTAATCCCAGCATTGCTTTTTTAAATTATAATTTGTTAGTTTAGGTTTTTAATTCCATCCAGGGCCATTTGTTTTATTGCATGGGCGAATAGTCCCCCAGTCTGAGAAATCTAACGGGGGTTCACCATTTTCAGTCATAAGAACCATTTTATAAAATATCTCGAAAAAATCTATATTCAAAGGTGAGTACTCGTCCTTAAATTCTAAAAGCTTTGATCTGCCATGGAAAATTGATTTTATAAATAGTTCCTGATTCACTAAAATAAAGCTTCTTATATCTAAGTGTCTATTTATGAACTCTGCTGTACTTGTCTTATAAAATCCCCAGCCACATTCACCACTTTCGTCATCAAAATCAGGTATTTGGGTCTCAAGCCATTTTGCGAGATCTTTTCCATTCTCAAGCAAATACAATTCTTTAATTGCAATTTTTAGAATTTCATCATAACCAGTCCATCTTCGTCCAAAGCATCTTCCATCTTTCAAAATAATAAATCCACTTGCCATTATAAATCGTTTTTTGAGATTTTTTCCAAATATCAAAATTTTTCATATATTACATCCGAAACTTCTTTCCATTTATTATTTATAAATTGAAAATTCTTGGATCTTCCGGTTCTAAAATTATAGTAATAATAAACTTTTATTAAATTGTTTTTAATTTGTAGAAAATAAATTGTTAGGCCGGCATATCTATGTACTAAGTCTTTATTTATTGATATTTTCTCATTTTTTTTATTATTATCGGTGTAATAAAACAATTTTTCATTTACGTTATTCATTAATTCGCTTGGAATAACTACTTCTCCTCCTATAAATTTGTTTACAGGAAAAATATTACTATCAGAATCCTTACATTATTTCCATCTCCATAAGAATGGGCCGTCAGAACTTTCTTTCCTGAATTTTTCTCATTCCACAAACTGTTTTCCAATTTTGATCTTAAAATTTCGTCATCTTTTGGTAATTGTAGTTTTGCTGTGCTGATATCATTACCGAAATTTGTAATGTTAAGAGATACTATAACTATATCGTTTGATATTAAATTGGCACTTTTAAAATAATCACTTTCGATATTTTTTATAATTAAGTTGGAAAGTTGATTGAAATCAAATTTATTTGTAAATGCATGAAATTGGCATTCTTGCCTTATTCTAATTGCAAAGGATTTCTTTCTGAATTCCTGGGCAGCCATGATTATCTGCGATTCCTGCAATCTTAGGGCAAGCATCATTTTCATCACTGATCCCATCTCCGTCCGAATCAAGACTTTGAGATTTGATAATACAAAATTGCAATAAAATTAATATGGTCAAAAATATTCTTAGCATATCAGTATTATTTAATTAAGATTTAAAGAATCGTTTTGTGAGACGAATATAAGAAATCCTTCTTTTATAAATTAATTATTACAACAGACAATAATTAGACCTTAAGAAAGTAAAAAATTTGTGTTTTTACCTAAAAAAAATATAATACGACGAGTTCTGTCGCTGCCTGCCGCTATCTTTCCTTCAGTGATACAATCACGGCATATAGCAGTTGAAAAAATATTTAAAAATAAATTTTAATGTGACGAGTTTTGACGCTATGCCGATAGATATTTGCCTTATAGAAAAGGAAATGAAATTGGATTTTAAAAATTACGGTGGACATTATTAGTCTGAACCACCTAAAAAAAGAAGGCTAAAACCTGAAGTTCACTCTAATAAAAGAGCCTTCAAATTTTAACCTATATAAAACCAAAACAAATTTACACAAATGTCTACAAACAACAATGCGTCACAGACGCTTTTCAGATTCGTAAGCTTAAGAAATCCACAACTCACAGAAACAAAAAGAAGAAATCTAGGATTTATTCACAGACCTTCCGGAGTGAGAGGGCTTTTTGATGAAGCTATTGCAAGTGATGCTGGAAAAAATTTAAAATTAAATGTGTTGTCTGAAGTTGCACGTCAGTTTGATACTGCCAGTTTTAAAACAGAAAAAGAAATTGAAACCAGCGATTTTGGACAACTTTTGATCATCGGAAGAAAAATCTCAAAAAATGAAAAACTTGATGACTTTCATTTTAAGTTTACTAAAACTTTTTATGGAAACTTAATTGATCTTAGTAATAAAGAATTAAACAGTAAAGGTTTAGAGGTATTCCAAAATCTCTGGAACAACTTTATTTACCAGGTTGTTACCCAAAAAGACTTCTATACAAAGGAGGCAATCGGTCATGTCCTGAAAGCTCTTCATATTGGATTTGCCCAGCATATGGAGATTGATGAAGATGTCATAAAGGCAAATGGAGAGAAGAAACCTTTAGAAAATGCGCTGATTGGTAAGATCGTACTTCCAAAATATCTCTTTTCTGAAGATAATGATTTGAATGCAACTACATCAGATACTTCGAGATCAACTTCTGAGGATAAGATTGGAAATATTGCACAACAAAGGCTTATTGCCAAGGCCGAAAAAAACTTAGTCGTAAGTAAGGCCAATTATAGAAAAGAATCTTTGATATAACTAAAATCTGAGTTAAAAAGCCTTCAAGAGGACTATAATAAAGATAAAAACGAAGCCTATGAAAATGCCTATTCAGACTACCTGAAAACTTACGGAGAGGCACTACGGCTATTCGAAAGAAAAGTATTGGCTGTTGAAAAGAGAATTACTCCGGAAACTTCAGAAGAAGAAAAAGAAAAGCTCTATGAGTCTTTAAAAGAATTTGTGGTGCAGCCATTTGAATTTAATTACTTTGAAGAACTCAGTTCGAGATACCTACAGCAAAATCTTTCTCCAAAATCTTTTGATTTATTTGTTGAAATCTTCTTAAGCTCAGATTTTGTAAAACTTTCAAGAAGTACTCCTGAAGCAAAGTCTAAAATTATTGCAGAAATTGGAACAAATACCTTTCAGACCAACCGGCATGTTGATACTTTTCAAAAAGCAATAGATATAGTAGAGAGAGAAATTTCTTCAGAATCTCAAATTGCAATCGAAAATGGAAGGTTACAACAGGAACAATACGTAAATGTAGGTGGTGCAGCAATTCCTATAGTAAATAATACTTCAAAAATACCTCTCGCCTATTCATTTGTAGCTTATAATTATTATTCGATCTATTCGGAAGCCAGATCTTTTGCAGACTTTTCTTTTGAAGTTGAAGATACGTCCTGGAATGTGTCCAATGCTAAAATAAGTGCAGATACTGACTGGGGCCATGTTGAAGAAAAATACAGCAATATCGCGGTATCAGATGATAAAATTACTTTCCCTACAAGTTTGATTAATAAATTTCAAAATATCAATAGACTTTTTATAGAAGTAATTTTTTCAAATGGAAGAGAGGCTTATTTGGAGCTGTCCTGTCTAAGCAATAAGGAAGTTTACACCGGAAAGCTTATTCTGAAAGGTGCTGCTTCTACAGATGCAGAATCCCAAAAGGGAGGTTCTAAAAGAAAACATTTTGGAATCAAGAGATTAGGGGTTGCCGATTATCTGAAAGTTGTTCAGAGTGTGCATGCATACGTTCCGGGAGAAGTTTCTAATATTGAGAATGTAATGGCAAGCGAGCTGAGACACAAGTCATCTGTTGCAAGAGACTATTCTGAAATAACCGATACGACTTCAAAATCCCAGGAAACGGAAAAAACTTCTGATACAGGAAAGACTTCAAGAGCAGATATGCAAACCGAAGTTGCGAAGGAACTTGAAAGGCAACAAGCTTTTAATGCCCATACAAGATATAGTTTTGACGGATTAACCAATAAGTTTGAGATCGGAGCCGATTACGCCAATAATACAGCGCAGCATGACAGCACCAGGCAGGCAGTAATGAAGTCTCAGGAAATTACGGAAAAGGCAATGGAAAAAGTCCTTACGAAAATTTCCGAAGAAAGGGTTCAGAAGATTATTAAGGAATACACCGAAACCAATGTTCACGAATTCGATAACCGGGGAAAGGTAACCAATACGGACAGCTCTGACACGTCACCCAAACATATTACCGGAGTTTACCGATGGATTGATAAAAAAATGAAGAATCAGATCTACAATTATGGTAAGCGTACCATGTTTGAATTCATGATTCCCGAACCTTCAAAATTACACCGCTTATCTTCAGCTGTTTCAAAAGGTCAGATTCTTACAGCTCCGGTAGATCCAAGAAAAGCAGAGAGACCTCACAATATGCCGAATCCTAAAGCTGCTACAAAGGAATTGCTTGAATATTGGGCACAGATTTACGGGGTTCAATTAACGGATCTCCCAAAAGAAGAAGTGCAGATCAACCAGAACATCACAGGAAGCCCCAATACCACCGGGGATTTCGGTCCCATTGCAATACCAATCAATATTACTCAAAATTATACGGCGAAAAAAATGAGTGTTAGGGTAGCAGCAACCCACGGTTGGTTTGTCACATCATCTATACTATATATTGATAACGGAAAGGGAGGCCTGAGAGGCATTGTAACATTTGAAAGTCCTTTTCAGAGAACCTGGGATGAAGATGGATTAAATCTTGAAGGTGCGTTCAATTTTACCTACAGGGGAAAAAATGTAAAAAATGTTTCATTCGGTGTAACGTTAACGTGTAAATTATCTGAAACATTCATGCAACAATGGTATACTGAAAACTTCAATGCCATTATCACAGCCTATGAAGCGGCATATAAAAAATTCCTTGATGACCAGGCTAAGCTGGATGCAGAACAAAAAGATAAAGAAGCTGAAGCAAAAGAAAAATCCAGCAACTTTTATCGTTATATGGAACATGACGTTTTAAAACATAATTGTGTAGCCTATTTATTACAGGATTATCTAAATGTTTTAGGACAAAACTTCACGAATGGGGACAAGATGGAAAATTTTGAGGTGTACCTAAACGAAGATTTAGATAAATATACTGCTCTTGCCAAATTTTTGGAACAGGCATTTGAATGGGAAATTATGGATTATACATTTTATCCTTATTATTGGGCCAACCGTAAAATGTGGCAGGAAATGTATGTAAGCGAAAGTGTGGATCCACTATTCAGAAGCTTCCTGCAGGCCGGTATGGCGAGAGTGATTGTAACGGTTAAGCCAGGCTTTGAAGATGCCGTACAGTTTTTCTTAACCACAGGAAAAATTTGGAACGGTGGTGAGGTTCCGGTTATCGGTGATCCGTTATATATGAGTATTGTTGATGAAATGCGTCAGCCAACCGGAAAAGCGCAAGGAAAATTCTGGATTACAAGGCTTCCTACGACATTGACTATCCTGCAGGATAAATCTACAGGACTGCCGGTAGACCAGCCTTTACCGATCTTCCATGAGAATAATCCGGAGAACTGTGAAAATCCTATGGAATTGGAAAGCGATACAAGCTTTGTCCAGAGAGATATTCAGTTAAACCGTTCTGATAAAACAGAGAGTACATTACCTAAAGATTAATCTAACTTAGAAACTGAGCGGCATTGGCCGCTTAGTTTTATTTAAAATTCAAAACAGATGAAAGATAAAGTTACAGCATTAAGATTACCTAAAAATGATCCCAAAGTAAATAAAATAAAAGTTACAGGTTTAAAACTTCCACCAACGGCTCTTCCTAAAGCAGATAAGCTTGTAGAAATGCGGCGAAAATATGAGGCCTATTTAAAATATGAAACCGATGGCCATTATAGTACAGTGTATTTAGTTTGTTTAATGCTTGGCATGGATAAAAAATTTGCACAAGTTTTAGCCAAAGCAACTGAAGCACCAGATACAACCGTTCATGATGAATTAAGATTTGAATTAAATGATACATGGGGACATCCTTTTGGCCCACAACAGAAGATTCACTCACTTACCGGAGGTTTTCACGGAATTGAGGAGTTTTTTACCGCTATAAAGTTTTTATATACACCGAATGACAAAATAGAAGAATTAGGGAAACTCTTACATCGTTTTGGTGATACATATGCACATACTAAAATTGATAATTTAAAACCTGATGACATTAAAGAACATATTAATTTAGAAAAAGTTGATGACGAAACAATTAAAAAATATATCGAATCCTGGCAGGTGGGTTCGGAACAAACACTTAAAAGTAAGGTAGAGCCGTGGGTGACTTTTTTTAATTATTATATGCGTGAGTATGGTATTGATTTCTTAGAAAATGAAAGTAAGCAAAAAAATATATTTCAAGGTAAAACACTTAAAGAAGCGTTAAAAGATATATATCTGCCAAAAGGGACCTCTGATTTTATTATGTATGGTAAAGATGGCTATACAGGAGAACATGCCTTTGCGGATGGAGGATATCCTGATATGATTTATCTACGTCCAAACTGGTATTTTATTTATGTACAAAATCTAGCATGGCTTATTGCTAATAAATATAATTTGGAATATTCTAAATTAGATTTATCTTTGTTTAATAAGATGCTTGATTTCTTAAAAAAGAATCAAAAGGAAAAGCCTTCTATGAAAGGGATTATTGATTATGAAATTGCAAAGTTTTTAGGAAAAAAAGAATTTTATGTGCCTCTCTATTATCCATCAGCAATCAGAATTGGAACATGGATAGATGCATATAAAACCGATTATGCTAAAATTGCTTCTAAAGTTGTTGAACTGTCAAAAAAATATCTTATAGAACAAGGGATTTCACCTGAGAAAATAAAGGTAGAAGCAGTACATCAAACAACTTATACCCAAAGTCACGAGCCTCTACTGGTCGTACAATTAATTGCTTATAAAATAACTTTCTAGCTGATTAAAATTTAAACTAAACCAAAATGGCTACATTAATTATTATTGTCATTATATTAATTGTATTAATATTTACTAATAAAAACTTTTTCGGAATTTATTTATTAAATTATATCCTAGGATTAATTTTAATTCTGCTGTTTCCTGATTTTTCAAAAAATGATGCTCATGTTGGGCAATCAAGTGATGCTTTAATAGTTATTTATGAAATTTTTTATTTTTCGATATTTTATTTTATTTCAATATCTTATTTGCTAATCCCTAGAAGGAATAGAAAAATATCATATTATATTATTCCAATAATCTCGTACATATTAATAATAATTTCTTTTTTTTCAGATGTAGATTATAATTATTGGATCCACATATTTTTAGCCTTTTTTCCATCCCACATCTATTCTTATTTTAAACTGAAAAAAATGAATAAAATTTAAAGAATAATTTCAAATACTTTTTTTAAACCTTAGCAAAATGATTAGGATTTAATCAATTTTTTATCCCAGTCTATTATGCTTATATAGATAGAGTTGCAGCTTCTGGCGATGCTATTTTCAATACTGATTATTTGCAGATAGCTAAGGATATTGTTCAGAATACAAAATTATATTTGCAGGAACAGGGTATTTCTGAAAGAAATATATTAGTTAGGGAAATCTTTAATCCGAATATGACATATATTAACACTAAAGGTCTTTTCAAGACTGAGGCTTTTCAAATAACAATTTTAAAATAATTTTATGATATTAAATTTTTCCACTCCAATCATTTTAATTGTATTATTTTGTTTTATATTTTGTTATAAATACTTCTTTAAGAATAAAATGTTAATTAATATAATATTAGATTTTTTAATAGGAACCATATTTCTTAGTATGTCAACAAGTTATTTGAAAAATGAAATTCAAAATTCAAATGGTCACGGGGGAGCAATTATTTATTTATTTAATTTTATTTTTTTTACAATATTGTATATTACGTCATATGCTACTTTATATTGGAAAAAATCTATGATATTAAATATATTAATCCCAACAGGAATATATTTTTTGTTTGTTATATACGTCATTTTATTTTTTGATTTTGCCAAAATATATGAAAAAACTTTCTTGTATTCGATTTTTTTGTCCTTTTTTCCAATTTACATTTATAATTACTTACAAATATTTAGTAAACAGTTGAGTAAAAAACAATAAATACAAATTTAACAAAGGATAAGAGATTTTATAGCAAGTTACTTTTTTAAAGCAACAGTAGTCTTTACTATTTAGAAACAATATTATTTAAAAAAATTGTTAAGAAAAATATATTGTTAAACAAGGCGTACCATTAAAAAATATAGCGGTTGAAGAAATAAATAATTGGATCAACCCTAAAATAAATATAGGTGGATTTTATGTCACTGAGGCGTTTAAAATACTTTTAAAATAAATATGAATTTTTTTCAAATATCCTTATTGATTATTACACTGGCGATTATATTTTTTACTTGGAAAAAATACCGCTTAATTGCAAATTTTTTCATTGGAATATTAACTTTGATAGCTTTAAGTAATCTTGATTTTTTAGATTTTGAGGGGAATTTAGATGTTTTTACAATTTCTCACCTCATATTTTCCTTTATACTATTAAGTCTCACAATGTTAATTCCGAATAAGAAGCAAGTTTATATATTTTCCATTTTGGTTTTCTTATTAATCACCTTTTTCCTATTATTTGGCATTGATTCTGGCAAATATTTTGAAAGAAAATTTGGAGTAATTATTCGGGTATTTTTAGCATTCTTCCCAATTAATTATTGGTATCTATTACGTAAAGAAGATTAGAAAACAAAACTTTATATAATTTCATAGAGAAATTTAAATCACCTACTAAAATCCCAAGCTACGGCTTGGGATAATTTTATTTTAAAGTATTGTCCTTGTAATTACAGACCGTTTGCATTAAATACAATATTCTGAAGCTTGTAATCATTGCCATTGTAGTTATACTGACCCAATTCAGTATCACCTGTTGTCTTACCTCTTTTGTCGTAGGTATATTTATTACTGACTTTTCTGGTGTAACATTATCTTAACCGAAATAAGTAAAATAATATCGAATCTGTATTATTTAAACAAAACAGCCCGCCTCAAAGAAGAGACAGGCTGTTTGTTTTAAATTTAAATAAAACCGGGCTTACTTTTTAAGCTGGTCCGGGATATTGGTGGTGATAAATCCGATGCCCTGCTTTTTCAGTTCGTCGGCAATGGCGATGTCGTTTACTGTCCAGGCATTGGTGATTAAACCTAAAACCTTCGCGTCAGCAATCCAGGTGGGGTTTTTCTGGAAAATGCTGTAATGGTAATCCAGCCCGTCCAGTCCCTCGTCTTTGATCTGCTGCGGAGAAAGTTCCCCCTTCAGGTACTGTACTTTAAAAGAAGGTTCAAGCTTTTTGATTTCTTTACAGATATTCAGGCTGAAAGAGATGAATTCACATTGGGATCCCAATTTCATGTCTTTGATCATTTTAATGGTCTTTGCCGTCAGCTCGTCTTCTTTTTCCTTCGTCTTGTCGGGCTTTATTTCAACGATCAGTTTCAGGGCCTTGTCTTTTTTCCCCTGTTTCAGGTAATCTTTTAAGGTCGGAAAATCTTCACCGTTGGATAATTTCACCCGTTCAAGTGTTTTAAAATCGGTTTCGGAGATTTCCATTTTGGCGTGGTGTTCGTCATGGTTGATGACCAGGACGCCGTCTTTCGTCATCCGTACATCGAATTCGGAACCATAGATTTTTAACTTCTGTGCATTCTCCAGCGACTTCAGGGAATTTTCCGTTGTCGGCGGCTGGGTCTGCCAGTACCCTCTGTGGGCGATAACCTGGGTTTGTGCCTTCATAACCACTGTGCTTAAAACTGCTAACCCTAAGATAAAATTTTTCATAATATAAATTAAATATTAAACTCAAAAGCTTTTCAACTTTCAGATAAAGGTATATAAATTTGAGGGAATGGTGAATTGAATCGTCAATTTTGCTCTGCAAGTGAATGATGAATTGAATCAATTTTACATGAATCCAAATCAGAATCGAATTAACAGGCTGGAAGATGGAAGCCGGATGCCGGAAGCTTTCCTGTCAACATAAATATTAATAAAACGCCATTTAAAAATCCTGAATCAACCAGCTGAATTTCAATTTTCCATTTAAACAAATAACTGAAAACAAATTAAATACAGTCTATTTCACGTTAATTCATCTAAACTAATTCACGATTTACAATTGATCATTCACCATTCACCTTCTTAGAACGTATACTTTGCCCCGATCTGGATCTGGTACGGGTTTCCGCTCAACGGCTCCAGACCGCTGGTATTCAGGTTGTACTTAAACTGTTTGGTCGTCTGGTCGAATCCGGTGATCCTGTACAGCGACATATTGCCATAGGATTTGTTTACGCCCCACTCTTTATTCAGCAGGTTCGCCACGTTGAAAATATCGACTGACAGTTCAAAAGCCCCGATTTTGTCAAATTTGATCTTTTTGGCGATACGGACGTCCCAGACTCCGTAGAACCCGTTCTTTCCGCCGTTCCTTTCCGCAATTTTATTGTTGTAATCGGTGATGTAATTTTTCAGTGCCGTTCCTACTTCAGGATTGTCAATCAGCGTCTGGGTAAGGTTCGGGAAAATGTAGGCCAGGTCGTTGGAATCCACAAAGTCGCCGTTCACATTTCCGCCGGCCAGTACGGAGAAACGCGTTCCGCCCATTCCGGCATAGCGGATCCCTAAGGTAAACCCGGCAATCGTCGGCGAATTTCCGTAGATCACCACTTTGTTTCTGAACTGGTTATCGGAATACGACATTCTCAGGTTCCTCGGGTCGCTGGCCACCGGCGTGGACAAAGTTGCCGAGTTGGCCACATTTCCATTGTAGGAAGTATTGTCTTTAATATCCGCCCAGGTATAACTTGCCGTAATTTCCCCGTCTCTCCAGTACCGGTAGCTGGTGTCTGCCACAAAAGAGAACTGGTTGACCTTTCCGTCACTTACCAATTCCAGAACCCTTCCGAAATTTTTATTGATTCTTCCGTTTTTCCAGTCCAGCGTTCCGTTGGCGGCGATAGTCGCTGCCGCAACATATACCCCTCTTCCGCCTTCATTATCCAGTGTAAAATCCGGATTGGCCACCATATTCCGGTCGTAATAAAAATAGTTGTTTCTTCCCAAGGCCATATACGCTGCAACGCCCGCTCTGAATCTTTCGTTAAAGAAGTGGGTATACGACACGTTTGCTTTGTAAACCACCGGGATTTTGGCATCTTTCCCGGTATAATTGATGGTTGGAAGCTGGTTCTGAGCCAATGTAGGAACTGTACTGTAATCATTTCTATAGCTATTGAAGTCCGGAACAGGAACATCTTTACCGGTCACGTCCACCGTTGCCAGATGCCTTCCGTCGAACACCAGGTTGTTGATGATCATGTAATTATTGATATCCGATGAAAATATTCCGGCTCCGAATTTCAGGAAATCCTTGTTTCCTTCGTTGATGTTCCAGTCAAACTGGAATCTCGGCTGAATGATGAATGATTTGATCTGGTTATCCGTCCTGATTCCCATTTCATCATACAGCTTCTGGTTCAGCCCTGCTTTCGGATACCCGCCATAATCCAATCGTAAGCCGGCCATCAAATCCAGTCCTCTGGCCACTTTCGTCTGGATCTGTCCGTATATCCCGAGGTTATAAATATTCGATTTTACGGAAGGATCGTCCATCAGAGGAACTTCCCTGTAAAAGCGGTAGGCGATCCGGTTGTCGAAATTATACAGGTTATCGCCGTTCTGTGCCGGGTTTTCACGGAAATGGAACCTTCCGTTTACCTCGCTCCCGTATACCGATCTGGCCATGGTATACATTAAGTCTGCCCCGAAAGTATATTTAATCTTATCGGTATTGTAATATAGATTGTCTACCAGCTGGAACACATGGTTTCTGAAGTTTTCCTGAGCGAAACGGTGCCCTCCGATCTGAATGTTGGTTGCTTTATCGCTTCCGTCGATCTTGCTTACGATATTTTCAACGATGGCTCTCGGTACCGGATGACCGAGCTGATCGTTCTGGTAACTGTCCTGGGACGTGTAGAGGTACTGCGCCTTCAGTTCGTTTGTTAAATTAGGCTTCAGATTGGACCTTAAGGTAAGCAACAAACTGTTGTCCAGGTTTTTATCATTTCCATACGATTCAAAAGCAGTGATGGCGGTATTGTCTGCCAATCCGCTTTTATTCAGATCGTAAGTAAAGTTGTTTCTTAACGTCAACAGGTTTTTATCGTTGATCTGCCAGTCCAGACGTAAGAAGGCGGCGTCGGAATTTCTTACCTTGTCGAAGCTTCCGAACTGAGGGCTGTTGGACACGCCGTATTTTGCCCTTGCCACCTCCAGGAATTTATTTAAAGTCGCGGTGGTGGTATTCAGCCTCAGCTCATCCTCATGAGACTGGATGTCTGCGATCTGCAGCGGTCTGGAATCCAGCTGATGGTCCCACGCCAGAAAAAAGTGCAGTTTGTTTTTAATAATCGGCCCGCCTAAGGAGAAACCGAACTGTGAAGTTGAGAAATCGACGTTTCTTTTGTTTCCGCGGATATCATACGGACTGGAAAGCCAGTTGGTTCTTAAATATTCCCAGGCACTCCCGGAAAACTTGTTGGTTCCGGATTTCGTAACGGCACTGATGGTTCCGCCTCCGCTTCTTCCCAGAGTAACATCATACTGGTTGGTGGTTACTTTAAATTCCCGTACCGCTTCTATGGAAATGGAAAACGGGGCCCCGCTCCGGCTCGTCGTTGCACCGGCGGAAGTCGGGTTTTTGGCCGTCATCCCGTCGATGGTAAAGTTGGTGGACGAACCCAGCTGTCCGGAAATACTTCCGTTTTTACCGCTTAAAGGGGATAATTCCGCAAGATTGGTGAAATTCCTTCCGTTTACCGGTAGTATCCCGATATTTTTTGTGGTGATGGCGGTTGCCGCGCCTAAATTTCCGATTTTATTCTTCAGGTTTCCTACAACGACCACTTCTTCAATGGACTTTTCACTGGCAAGATCAAGGTTTACCGTTACCTGGTCGCCGAAGTTGACGTTGTAGCCTTCCTTTTTCTCGTCATTCACGATCACGGTATAAGGTCCGCCCAGAGGAATTTCCTTGAAGATATACTCGCCTCTGGAGTTGGTTTCCGTTTCCGTTCTGAAACCGGTGGATTCATTTACGATCGTTACTTTTACCTTTTCCTGCGGGGCTTTTCCGGTACCGGTTATTTTTCCGGTGATCGAAGCCTGCGTCGTCTGTGCATAAGCCAGGGTTCCGAAACTGAGGAACAACAGTCCCAATACAATTTTTACTCTTTTCATTTTTTCAAATTAGCTGTATGCAAAGGTATCGTAGCTTAGGGAACCCCGTGTTTACGGGAGTTTTAACATTTTTTAAACTTTATAGGAACCCGATGTTAAATAAACTTTAACACGAAATTTATCTGGTAGAGCGTCAGTTTGTTGAAACAGATTACGTCTTTTTAATTTTCCCGGAATGAGTAATTGTCTTATTTTTTACATCGGATTTATCTATTTTTGCTGAAAAGATAAAAACCCGATGTCCGAAAATATCCAACAGAAAATAGAAGACCTCCGCAAAGCGCTTCACCAGCACAACGAAAATTATTATCTCCTCGATATGCCGACGATTTCAGATTATGATTTCGATATGCTGCTGGAGGAACTTCGCGACCTGGAAGCAAAACATCCCGAATTTTATGACGAAAATTCTCCTACGGTACGGGTAGGCGGCGGCATTACAAAGGTATTCCCGACCATCCGTCATCAATTCAGAATGTATTCTCTGGACAATTCCTACGATTTCGACGATCTTGAAGACTGGGAAAAGAGAATCATCAAAACCACCGACGGGCCTGTGGAATTCGTTGCCGAGCTGAAATACGACGGGGCTTCGATTTCCATTCTTTATGAAAACGGAAAACTGGTTCAGGCGGTTACCCGGGGCGACGGTTTCCAGGGGGATGAAATTACAGGGAATGTCCGCACCATTTCCGATATCCCGCTGAAGCTGAAAGGCGATTTTCCGCAACAGTTTTTTATGCGGGGTGAAATTTATTTAACCCGGAAAAATTTCGATAAAATCAATAAACAGCGTGAAGAAGACGGGCTGGATCCCTTCATGAATCCGAGAAATACGGCCAGCGGCAGCCTGAAGATGCAGGATAGCGGCGAGGTGCGTAAACGCGGGCTGTCTTCGGTGCTGTACCAGTATATTTCAGAAGAAGTTCCTGCCGAGTCGCATTGGGAACTTCTTGAAAAAGCCAAATCCTGGGGCTTTAAAACCTCCCGCGAAGCCAGATTATGCACAACCATGGCTGAGGTAAAGGAATTTATCACCTTCTGGGATCTGGAAAGACACAACCTGCCGTTTGAAATCGACGGGATCGTGCTGAAAGTAAATTCTTTGAAACAGCAAAGGCAACTGGGCTACACGGCAAAGTCCCCGCGATGGGCCATGGCTTATAAATTTAAGGCCGAAAAAGTGGAAACCCGGCTGGACAGAGTAACCTATCAGGTAGGCAGAACGGGAGCCATTACCCCGGTGGCCAATCTAAAGCCGGTCCTGTTGGCCGGAACCATTGTAAAACGGGCGTCGCTGCACAACGAAGACATTATCAAAAAGCTGGACCTGCATGAGCATGATTTTGTGTATGTAGAAAAAGGCGGTGAGATCATCCCGAAAATCGTTGCCGTGAATGCGGAAAAAAGAACGGAAGACAGTAAAGAAATCGAGTATATTAAAAACTGCCCGGAATGCGGGACGGAACTGGTAAAAATCGAGGACCAGGCGATCCACTTCTGCCCGAACGAACTGCACTGCCCGCCGCAGGTAGTCGGGAGAATGATCCATTATGTTTCCCGGAAGGCTCTCAATATCGAAAACCTCGGAAGCGAAACCATAGAACAATTGTACCGGGAACGGCTGATCGAAAACCCGGCTGATTTTTACGCACTGACCAAAGAACAGCTCCTGCCTTTGGAAAGGATGGCGGAAAAATCGGCCCAGAATATTATTTCCGGGATCGAAAAATCAAAAGAGATCCCGTTTGAGAAGGTCTTGTACGGAATCGGCATCAAGCATGTAGGAGAAACCGTTGCCAAAAAGCTGGTGAAAAACTTCCCGACCATCGACGAACTGAAGAATGCCACGGTGGAGGAACTCTGCCAGGTGGAAGACATCGGAACCAAAATCGCCGTCAGCCTCTACGATTTTCTCCATAATTCCGAAAACATCCTGATGCTCGAAAGATTGAAGTCTTACGGCGTTCAGTTGGAAAGAGGAGAAAGCACTAATGAAGTCGTGTCTCATGTTCTGGATGGAAAAACCTTCCTCTTCACCGGAAAATTATCCTTGTTTACCAGGGAAGCCGCGGAAGAAATGGTGGAAAAACACGGCGGAAAGAATATTTCGGCCGTCTCCAAAAACCTGAACTACCTGGTGGTGGGCGAAAAGGCCGGCAGCAAGCTGAAGAAAGCCCAGACTATCGGAACCATCGGGATCCTGGATGAACAGCAGTTCCTGGATCTGATTGAAAAACAATAGATCTTAAAAATATTTATAGATAAGCCATTGAGATTATTTCTTAATGGCTTATTTTTGCCCAAAATTTAAAATTGATAATAACCATGAGCAAAATTTACCTTCTTATCTCTGTGATTACATTTGCTGTATCCCAGGCACAGATTATAAATATTCCGGACGCTAATTTTAAGGCAAAACTTCTGTCAGCAAATACAACCAACGGCATTGCAATGAACAGCAGTAATCAAAATATGGTAATCGATACCAATGGAGATCAAGAAATTCAGGTTTCAGAAGCTTTAAATGTTTCCAAGTTACTTATTTCCGGACAACAAGGCAGTATGATCACAAATCTTACAGGAATTAATGAATTTACCAATCTTGTACTTTTAAGTGCTTCTTCTAATGCTTTAACCAATCTGCAAATTACCGGATTACCTTATCTCCAGTCTTTAAGTGTGCGTAATAACAATCTTACAAACGTAACTCTCAGCAATTTAAACAGTATACATACTTTGGATGTTACCAATAATCAGCTGGAATCAATTGATATTTCCAACCTTCCAAGTTTGGTCACCTTAGAAAGCAATAATAATCTATTAACAACAATAATTTTAAATAACAATAATAGTTTATTAAATATCAACGCGACAAATAATAAGCTTACTGCTGTTGCTTTTGAGAAGGCTCCTAACCTGAGTAATTTGTATCTAAAAAATAATCTCTTTACCACAATTGATGCAGGAAAGCTGACAGGACTAAACAACTTTGATTTCTCCAACAATCCCAACCTTATCAGCTTTAATATTAAAAACGGAAAAGACAATTACGCACAGGGAGCTACTCCAATATTTTCAAATACACCAAGCTTAAGCTATATTTGTGCTGATGATTTTGAAAAGGCACTATTCGGTGCGCTGATAAACTGGTACAATCAACCTAATGTCGTAATAAACGGATACTGTTCTTTCACTCCGGGAGGAAATTTTTACACGATTCAGGGAAATACAAAGTATGATATCAATAACAATGGTTGCGACGCTAATGATCCGGCAAAAGCATTTCAAAAATTCTTAATAACCAATACCGCTAATTCCGGTAATATCATAACGAACGCATCAGGAAACTATTCAATTCCCGTTCAGGCTGGTAATCATGTCATCACTCCCATACTGGAAAATCCGACCTACTTTACGATTTCACCTACAAGTGTAACGGCAAGCTTTCCTGCCCAGACAAGCCCTATTACCCAAAACTTTTGTCTGTCTGCAAATGGAGCGCACAATGATCTGGAAGTTTTCATTATCCCGATTACCGCAGCAAGACCTGGTTTTGATGCAAAGTACAAGATCATTTACAAAAATAAAGGAACAACGACGCAGTCGGGAACTTTATCATTTAATTATAATGATAATTTGATGAACTATCTTACTGCATCTACGATTCCTGCATCTCAGTCAACCGGAATTTTGAATTGGAACTTTACTAATCTTGCTCCTTTGGAACTAAAAGAAATAATAGTATCTTTCACCTTGAATACGCCTATCCAGACCCCACCATTAACTACGGGAGACATCCTTCACTATACAGCCCAGATAAATGCAGGAACAGATGAAACCCCTTTAGACAATACATTTACTTTAAACCAAACTGTTGTAAACTCTTTCGATCCCAATGATAAAACCTGTTTAGAGGGAACAACGATTTCCCAGGCAAAAGTGGGAGATTATGTACATTATCTCATCAGATTTGAAAATACAGGAACAGCAAATGCTCAAAACATTGTCATAAAAGATGATATTGATACGTCCAAATATGACCTGGCAAGTTTAGTATCTCTGACCGGCAGCCACAACTTCGTCACGAGAACAACGAATCCGAATGTCATAGAATTTATCTTTGAAAATATTCAGCTGCCTTTTGACGATGCAAACAATGACGGATATGTTTCCTTTAAAATCAAAACAAAATCGACACTGAACGTAGGAGACAGCTTCAGCAATCTGGCAAAAATTTATTTCGATTATAATGCACCGATTACAACAAATACCTACACGACAACCGTACAGAACGTACTGGCTACTGCAGAAACCGGTAAAGAAACCGGCAATATCTCCATTTATCCGAATCCGGTAAAAGACGTCCTGCATATTCAATCGCAGAATGAGATCCTGAAAGCCGAAATCTACGATACCGCGGGAAGAGTCGTGATGGCTGTTCCGGTAAAAGAAAACGCTATCGATGTTTCTGAGCTTTCCAAAGAAAATTATATTGTTAAATTATCTTCAAAGGATAAAACATTCATTCAGAAATTTATCAAAAATTAAAATTCAATTCATTAATTTTAAAGACTGTCTTCTGTAAGGCAGTCTTTTTTTTTCCAAAAATAATTACAGTCATAAAAACATCTTTCTTTTTCATGTAACTTTAGGTTAAAAGTAAAGATTTTAACAATGGAATTTCTAAATGATCATTCGATTCAGAACGAATTGCTGCTTATTTTCATTTCCGTGGTTCTCGGAATCCTTATTGGTGCGGAGCGCGAGTACCGGAACAAATCGGCAGGGTTACGTACGTTTATTCTGATCTGTTTCGGCTCCTGCCTGTTTACCATTCTTTCCGTTAAGATCGGCATTGATGACCCCGACCGGATTGCCGCCAACATCATTACCGGCATCGGATTCCTGGGAGCCGGCGTTATTTTTAAAGGCGATAATAAGATCGACGGAATCACCACGGCAACCACGATCTGGGCAACAGCATCTATCGGGATGGCCGTAGGTTCCGGCTATGTCTATCTTGCCGTCTTGGGAACCCTTCTGGTGCTGGTCATTTTAAGTTCACTGACCTATTTTGAAAAGCTGATCGACCGGGAACATAAAGTCCGGGAATATAAAATAACAGTCAACGGATATCACGACCTTGCTTATTGTGAGGAAATGTTCAGGAAGCACCATCTGAGGTTTATCATTTCGAAACAGAAATACACTAATGAAGACCTGACCGGTTTGTGGATCGTTACCGGAAAAAGCATCCATCATCACGCTTTATTGGAAAGTTTAATGAAAGACGAAAG
>Ga0308160_10001329_pt1 | contig 35612 bp, 32 predicted proteins | sample PhyFR1_FD_201036 | JGI IMG/M metagenome (GOLD analysis project Ga0308160, IMG submission 201036) | Phyllosphere microbial communities from UC Gill Tract Community Farm, Albany, California, United States - DLSLF.R1 | ecosystem: Host-associated > Plants > Phyllosphere > Unclassified | place: USA... | reverse complement strand
GTGGTGCTGCGCGTGCTGCTGGTCGAGGCGCGCCCCGGCCTGGTGCTGGCGCTGACCGTGCTGGCCATCAGCTTCCTGTCGTATTCGGCGGTGGCGGGCGTGGTCGGCGGCGGCGGCATCGGCGACCTGGCGATCCGCTACGGCTACTACCGCTTCGAGACCGACGTCATGGTGTTCACGGTGGCGCTGCTGATCGTGCTGGTGCAGCTGATCCAGTTCGCCGGCACGCGGGTGGCGCGCCGGCTCGACAAACGCTGACCCATTCATACTAATAAAAAGGAAGCCCATGAAGATTCCACGCCGTGCCGCACTGGCGCTCCTGCTGGCACTCGGTTGCAGCCTGCAGGCCGGGGCCAAAGACCCGAAACAGATCGTGATCGGCACCAGCGCCGGCCCCTACGCCGACCAGGTGAAATACGGCATCAAGCCGATCCTGGAACGCCAGGGCTGGCAGGTCAAGGTGGTCGAATTCAACGACTACATCCAGCCGAACTTCGCACTGGCCGAGGGTGCGCTCGACGCCAACGTGTTCCAGCACAGCGTCTACCTGAATAAATTTGCGCGCGACCACAAGCTGGCGCTGTCCGAACTGGTCACGATCCCGACCGCGCCGATCGCGATCTACAGCCGCAAGCACCGCAGCCTCGACGAGGTGCGCGCCGGCAGCACCGTGGCGCTGCCGAACGACCCGACGAACCAGGCGCGCGCCCTGGTCATGCTCGAGCAGCTGGGCTGGATCCAGCTGCGCCCGAACACCGATCCGGTCAAGGCCTCGGAGCGCGACGTCGCTCGCAACATCCGCGGCGTGAAACTGCTGCCACTGGAGGCCGCCCAGCTGCCGCGCGCGCTGCAGGATGCCGATTACGCCTTCGTCAACGGCAACTACGCGCTGGCCTCGGGCCTGAAGCTGACCGAGGCGCTGCGCACCGAAAAGATCTCGCGCAACTACGTCAACCTGGTGGCGGTGCGCAGCGCCGACCTGGACAAGCCCTTCGCACGCGACCTGGCAGCGGCCTACCGCTCGCGCGACTTCCTGGCCTGGACCGAGCAGCACAACGCCGGCTACGCCAAGACCGACTACCAGCTGGCGATGCTGGCCCAACGCGCGAAATAAGACTCGATGAGCAAGCCGATCCGCTTCAACGCCTTCCAGATGAACACCGTGGGCCACCAGTCGCCCGGCCTGTGGACCCATCCGCGCGACACCAGCACGCGCTACAAGACCGCCGCCCACTGGGTCGAACTGGCACAGCTGCTGGAACGCGGGCGCTTCGACGCCCTGTTCCTGGCCGACGTGCTGGGCATCTACGACGTCTACGAAGGCAGTCCCGATGCCGCGCTGCGCAACGCGGTGCAGGTGCCGCTGGCCGATCCGCTGGCGCTGGTGCCACTGCTGGCCCACGCCACCGAACACCTCGGCTTCGGCGTCACCGCCGCCCTCACCTACGAGCATCCGTATACCTTTGCGCGCCGCATGTCGACGCTGGATCACCTGAGCGGCGGCCGGGTCGGCTGGAACATCGTCACCGGCTACCTCGACAGCGCTGCGCGCAACCTGGGCCAGACCCGCCAGCTGGGCCACGACGAACGCTACGACCTCGCCGACGACTACCTGGAGGTGGTCTACAAGCTGTGGGAAAAGAGCTGGGACGACGATGCCGTGGTGGCGGACAAGGTGGAAGGCGTGTACGCCGACCCGGCCCGGGTCCACGCCATCCGGCACCAGGGCCCGCACTACACGGTACCCGGCATCCACCTGTGCGAACCCTCGCCCCAGCGCACGCCCTTCCTGTACCAGGCCGGCACCTCGCCGCGCGGCCTGGCGTTCGCGGCGCGCCATGCCGAGGCGACCTTCGTGGCCGGCCCCAGCAAGCAGGTGGTGAAAAAATACGTCGACGCCACCCGCGCCGCGGCCCGCGCCGCCGGCCGCGATCCGGACGAACTGCTGGTATATGCGCAGGCGCTGATCGTCACCGCACCCACGGCCGCAGAAGCCCAGGCCAAGTACCAGGATTACCTCGAACACGTCGATGTGGAAGCGGCACTTGCGCTGCTGTCCGGCTGGACCGGGGTCGACTTTGCGCGCCTGCCGCTGGATGCCACCGTCGAGTACATCGACACCGACGCCGGCCGTACCGCGCTGGCTTCGCTCAGCGCCGCCGACCCGGAGCGCACCTGGACCGTGCGCGAGGCGGCGCGCTTCATCGGCCTGGGCGGCCGCGGGCCGGTGCTGGTGGGCGACCCCGGCCAGGTGGCCGACCAGCTCGACGCCTGGCAGGAAGCGACCGGCGCCGACGGCTTCAACCTTGCTTTTGCCGTGGCCCACGAATCGATGCGCGACGTGGTCGAGCTGGTGGTGCCGGAGCTGCAGCGGCGCGGGCGCTATCGCACCGACTATCCCGGCGGCACCCTGCGCAGCCAGTTGCTGGGCCGGGGCGACCGGTTGGCGCCCCACCATCCTGGGCAGCTGGTCAGCATCGTGCCGCAGCCATCCGCCGCCTGAACAGGTTTTCAGCTAACAAGAAAGGAAAAGAGTGAAACGCCGTACCCTGCTCCAACTCGCCGCCGCCGGCGCGGCCTCTGCCACGCTGCCGCGCCTGGCCGCCGCCGCGCCGCTGGAGGAAATCCGCCTCGACTACGCCTATTATTCGCCTACCAGCCTGGTGCTGCGCCGCTTCGGCTGGCTCGAACAAGCCTTCAAGGCCGACGGCACCAAGGTCAAATGGGTGTTCAGCGCCGGCAGCAACCGCGCCCTGGAGTACCTGAACGGCAACAGCATCGACATCGGTTCCTCGGCCGGCCTGGCCGCGCTGCTGGCGCGCGCCAATGGCACGCCGATCCGTGCGCCCTACATCTTTTCGCGGCCCGAATGGACCGCGCTGGTGGTCCCGAAAAACTCGCCGATCCGCACCCTGGCCGACCTGAAAGGCAAGAAGATCGCCGCCACCAAGGGCACCGATCCCTACCTGTTCCTGCTGCGCTCCCTGCAGGTGGCCGGCCTGAAACGGTCCGACATCGAGCACGTCAGCCTGCAGCATGCCGACGGCCGCACGGCGCTGGAACAGGGCAAGGTCGATGCCTGGGCCGGCCTCGATCCGCACATGGCCGCGAGCGAACTGGAAAGCGGCGCGCGCCTGCTGTACCGGAATGTCGCCTTCAACACCTATGGCTTCCTGAACGTGCGCGAGCAATTCCTGGCCAGCCATCCGAACGAGACGGCGCGCGTGATCCAGGCGTATGAAAAGGCGCGCGCCTGGGTGCGCGCCAACCAGACCGAGGCAGCGAAGATCCTGTCGGAAGAAGCCAAGGTATCGCTGCCGGTGGCTCTATTGCAGATCAAGCTGCGCAGCGACTTCAGCCAGCCCCTGCCCGGCAACGAACACCTGGCCGCGCTGCGCCAGGCGGCGCCGATCCTGCGTGCGGAATCGCTGGTCAAGCCGGGCGCCGACCTGGAGCGTTCGATCGCCGACCTGGTCGACACGCGCTTCGCCCGCCCCTACATCGCAAAGGCTTGACGTGACGACCCGCGTCCTCGATGTCCCCGCAGCCGGCACACGGCGGCGGCGCCGTGGCGGTGTGCCCCTGCTGCTGGTCCTGCCCTTCGTGCTGCCGGCGCTGCTTCTGGGCGGCGCCGAGCTGGCCGTGCGCGCCGGTGTACTGCCGGCCAACCTGATGCCGCCGCCGTCCGAAGTCGCACGCACGCTGGCGTGGCTGGCCGAAAACGGCCTCGGCGCCCACCTGGCGGCCAGCACGGCGCGGGTCGCCATCGGCTTCCTGGCCGGCGCCGGCGCCGCACTGCTGGCCGGCGCGCTGGTGGCGCTCGACCGCCGCGCCGCCGCGCTGTTCGATCCGACGCTGCAGGCGCTGCGCGCGATCCCGTCGCTGGCCTGGGTGCCGCTGCTGCTGCTCTGGTTCGGCATCGACGAGCTGTCGAAGCTGGTCCTGATCGCGATCGGCGCCTTCTTCCCGGTCTACACCGGCGTGGTGTCGGGCTTTGGCGGGGTCGACCGCAAGCTGGTCGAGGTGGCCCAGCTGTACCGGCTGGCGCCGCTGGCGCTGGTGCGCCGGGTGCTGCTGCCGGCGGCGCTGCCGGCGATCCTGACCGGGCTGCGCACCGGCCTGTCGCTGGCATGGATGTTCATGGTGGCGGCCGAATTGATCGCGGCCACGCGCGGCCTCGGCTACCTGCTGTCGGACGGGCGCGAGACCAGCCGCGCCGACATCGTGCTGGCGGCAATCGTGCTGCTGGCGGTGCTGGGCAAGCTGAGCGACATGGGGATGGTGGCGCTGGAACGGCGCCTGCTGGCCTGGCGCGACGACTTCGCGGGGAGCCGGGCATGAGTTTTCTGGAAATCGTCGTCGACGAAAAGCGCTACGGCGAACGCGTCGTGCTGAAGAACCTGCGCCTGGCGTTGGCGCGCGGCGAGATCGTCAGCCTGGTCGGCCCCAGCGGCTGTGGCAAGAGCACGCTGCTCTCGATCGTGGCGGGACTCGACAAGGGGGCGCGGGCCACGGTACGGCTGGAAGGCGCCCCTGACGGTGAAGGCATCGGCTTCGTGTTCCAGGAGCCGCGCCTGTTTCCGTGGCTGGACGTGGCGCGCAACATCGCCTTCGGCAGCGCCGATGCGCCGCCCTCCGCGGCGGCCGCCGATGCGCTGCTCGCCGAAGTTGGGCTGGCCGGCTATGGCGCCCACCTGCCGCGCCAGCTGTCCGGCGGCCAGGCCCAGCGCGTGGCGATCGCGCGCGCGCTGTACACGCGGCCGCGCGTGCTGCTGCTGGACGAGCCGTTCTCGGCGGTCGACGCGCTCACCCGCATCAAGCTGCAGGACCTGCTGGCGCGGGTGGCGCGCGAGCGCGGCTTGAGCGTGCTGCTGGTCACCCACGACATCGACGAAGCGGTGCACCTGAGCGACCGCATCGTGCTGCTCGACCGCCAGCCCGGCCCGCCGCGCACCGAGACGCCGGTCGCGCTGGCGCGCCCGCGTGCGCGTGGCGATGCCGAAGCCGCCCGGCTCAAGGCGGCGATCCTGGCCATGTTCGACCTGGAAACCGCCTGACGCCGGCTAGCGCACCAGCTCGATGGCCAGCTCGCTGTCCTTGACGTCGGCGATCGGACCCAGGATCGCGCCGTCGAATTCGCGCAGTGCCTCGCCCTTCTCCAGCAGATGCGGCAGGTCGGGGTTGGCCAGCGCGCCACGGCCCAGCGCCACGATGTCGGCGCCATGCTGCAGGATCTCGGCGGCGCGTTCCAGGCTGTGCAGCGAACCGTTGGCGATGATGGTCACGTCCGGCGCATGGCGACGCGCCAGCGCGACCAGGCTGTCGCTGCCGCCTTCGAACGCCGGTTGCCATGCTTCGAATTCGGTGACGTGGATGAAGTCGGCGCCCGCCTCTGCCAGTGCACCGAAAATGATGGCGGCATCGGCTTCGCGGCCCGGCCACTTGTTGGTGAAATCGTTCACCTTGCCCTGCGAGATGCGGATGCCGACCGGCACCTCGCCGCCTACGGCCGCCTTCACGGCCTTCAGCACTTCCACCAGCAGGCTGACGCGGCCCTGCGTGCTGCCGCCCCAGCGGTCTTCACGCACATTGGTGTGCGCAGTCAGGAACTGGTCGAGCAGGTAGCCGTTGGCACCGTGGATTTCGATGCCGTCGAAGCCGGCGACGCGCACGGCGCGCAGCGCCGACTGGACAAAGCCGTCGATGGCCTCGGCGATCTGTTCTTCGGTCATGGCGACCGGATCGGCGTAGTCGCCCTCGCCATGGTAGAACCCCATCTGCTTGCCGGCCGGCTTGACTGCCGACGGCGCCGCCGTGTGATCGCGGTAGGGATTGCCCTGGCTCAGGGCGCCTGCATGCATGAGCTGGGCAAATACCAGCGTGCCCTGCTCATGGGCGTCGCGGGTCACCGCGCTCCAGCCCTGGGCCTGCTCGTCGTCGGTGATGCCGGGCTGGTTGCGGTAGCCCTGCGAAAACGCCTTGTCCGTGTACAGCCCTTCGGTGATGACCAGGCCGAACCCGCCCTTGGCAAAGCGCGCGTAGTAGTCGCGCATCGTCGCGGTCGGCACGCCGGCCGGCGTCGCGGTCACGCGCGTCATCGGCGCAACCGCCAGGCGGTTCTTGACGGACACGCCGTTCTTATCATGTCTGGATAAAATCGCGGATAGTGCTTGGTTCATGGTCGACTCTCTCGTGAGGATTGCGCTGCGGGTGCAGTCATGAATGCAATAATAGGGGCACTTGTTCGCCAGAAAAAGCGCTGCAAGTGTGAAACCGCTTTAACAAAAAAGGTTATAAATGCAGATAGCGGATCTCCGCATCTTCCTGGCCGTGGCGTCTGCGGGCAGCTTGTCGGCGGCGGCGCGGCAGCTGGACATCGGTCCGATGCAGGTGTCGCGCAGGATCGCCGTGCTCGAAGAAGAGCTCAGCGTGCGCCTGTTCCACCGCACCACGCGCTCGGTCGCACTGACCGCCGAGGGCGAAGCGCTCCTGCCGCATGCCACGACCATGGTCGAGGCCGAGAACAGCGCGCTGGGCGAACTGCGGCCGTCGGCCACCAAGGCGTCGGGCCTGCTGCGCCTGACCGCGCCCAGCGTGTTCGGCCAGACCATCGTGCTGGGCCTGCTGCCCACGCTGCTCGCGCGGCATCCGGAACTGCGGATCGAACTGGACGTGTCCGATCGCGTCGTCGATATCGTCGGCCAGGGCCTCGACCTGGCGATCCGCATCGCCACGCTGGGCGATTCGGAACTGGTGGCCAGGAAGATCGCCGCCAACCCGCGCGTGCTGGTGGCTTCGCCAAGATACCTGCAACAGCGGGGTCGGCCGCGCACGCTTGGCGACCTGGAGGGGCACGACTGCGTCGTCCTGCAGGCGGTGCCGCGCTGGCCCTTCGTGATCGACAGGCAGCTGCAGCGCATCCGCGTGAACGCACGCATCACGACAAGTAATGTCGCCACGGCACGCTCGGCGGCCGAGCAGGGCCTGGGACTGGTGATGCTGACTTACTGGGATGTCCAGCAGCAGCTGCGCGACGGCACGCTGCTGGACATCGATCTCGAGGACGCGGCGATGGAAGACCTGTCGGTCTGGGCGATGACGCCCACCCGGCGCCATGTCCCGACGCGCGTCAAGGTCTTCCTCGACGCGCTCGAGCAGGAACTCGCGCGCCTGCGCTGAGCCGAGGCTCAGCCCACCCGGCCTTCGCGCGATTCGATCAGTTCGACCTTGATCCAGCCCGGATGGCGCAGGTCGAACTCCTTATAGGCATCGATCACCGACGGCATCTGCTCGCGCTTGGTGACGACGCCGGTCGGGTCGATCGCGCCGACGCGCACCAGCTCGACCAGGTCGGGCACGTATTTGCGGTGGTTGCAATTGCCCATGCGGATGGTCAGGTTCTTGTTCATCGCGGCGCCGATCGGGAAGCTGTTGTCGGCCGGCGGGTAGACGCCGATGATCGACAGGGTCCCGGCCTTGGCCAGCGCCTGCACCGCCCACTGCTGGGCCTGCGATGGGGCGTCGCCCGGCACCCAGTTGTCGCCGTGCGGGTGCTGGTGCGGCGCCACCTTTTTCACTTCTTCCGCGAACTCGTCCTTCTTTTGCGCGGCTTCGGCGGCGGCCGGACCGTGGTGCGGGCATTGCGCATCGACGCCGACCGCATCGATTGCGCTGTCGACGCCGACGCCGCCGGTCAGCGCCTTGATCGTCGCGACCGGATCTTCCTCGTCATAGTTGATGACTTCCGCGCCCTGGCGGCGCGCCATCTCGAGGCGGTCCGGCAGGTGGTCGATGGCGAGCACGCGGCTGGCGCCCATCAGCTTGGCCGATGCGATGGCGAACTGGCCGACGGCGCCGCAGCCGAACACCGCCACCGTGTGGCCGGGCTTGATGTCGGCCATGTCGGCGCCGAAGTAACCGGTCGGGAACACGTCCGACAGCAGGATCGCCTGGTCGTCGGTGACGTTGTCCGGCAGCTTGACCAGGTTGACGTTGGCGAACGGGATGCGGGCCTTTTCCGCCTGCAGGCCGTTGAAGCCGCCGGCCGGCTGCGGACCGCCGTAGAACGCGGTGCCGGCGCTCGGGCCGCCCGGGTTGGCGTTGTCGCACTGGGAATAGTAGCCGGCGCGGCAGTAGGAACAGTAGCCGCAGGCGATGGTCGACGGCACCACCACGCGGTCGCCGACCGACAGGTTGCGCACGTTGTTGCCTATCTGCTCGACGATGCCGACCGCTTCGTGGCCGAGGATGGTGCCCTGCTTCATGCCTTCGAAGGTGCCGCGCACGAAGTGCAGGTCGGTGCCGCAAATGGCGCTGGTGGTGATGCGGACGATGGCGTCCTGGTCCTGCTCGATCTTCGGTTCGGGAACGTCATCCAGGCGGATGTCGCCAATGGCGTGGAATACAACGGCTTTCATCGTGGTCCTTTCAATGCGAGTGCACGCCGGGCGTTGGCCGGCATGGGAGATAACAGACTAGCATCGCCTCTTGCTGCACTGCCGCACGTTACTCCTGGTTATCGGTACCGCCAGCGTCCGCCGGCAGCGTTCCCGCGCCCAGACGCCAGGTTGATCCCGGTCTAGCGCCCGCCGGCATGTGGAACTCGCGACGGCTGCGGCAGCCTAACTGGACACACAATCCATGCGCCGCCACCGATGCCGATTCCACCCACGCCAGCCGGCCCCGCGCCGGGCGCCGACGCCCTCGATGGCATCGATGGCCCGCGTCCGCTGCTCGGCCTGCGCGAAGCGGTCACGCTGATCGTCGGCGTGGTGGTCGGCGCCGGCATCTTCAAGGCACCGGCGCTGGTGGCGGGCATGACCGCCGACGCGTCCTGGATGTTCCTGGCCTGGGCGCTGGGCGGCGTGGTGTCGCTGGCCGGGGCGCTGTGCTACGCCGAACTGTGCACCGCCTACGCCCATCCCGGCGGCGACTACCACTTCCTGCAGCTGGCCTACGGGCGCGGACTGGCCTTCCTGTTCGGCTGGGCGCGCTACGCCGTGATCACCACCGGCTCGATCGCCCTGCTCGCCTTCGTGTTCGGCGACTACCTGCAGCAGGTGCTGCCGTTGCCGGCCGCCACGCCGGCGCTGGGCGCGGCAGCCTGGGCGGCGCTGGCGGTGCTGGCGCTGGCAGTCCTCAACCTGGCCGGCCTGCGCGGCGCCAGCCTGGCCCAGACCGGGCTGACGCTGCTCGAGGTCGCGGCCCTGCTGGCGGTGGCGGCCGCGGCCGTGCTGCTGGCCGGTGCGCCCTTGCCAGCCACCCCATCCGCCGCGGCCGGCACCGGCCCGCCGGCTTCCTTCGGCCTGGCGATGGTGTTCGTGCTGCTGGCCTACGGCGGCTGGAACGAGGCCGCCTACATCAGCGCCGAAGTGCGCGACGGCCGCCGCAACATGGTGCGCGCGCTGGTACTGTCGGTCACCCTGATCACCCTGCTCTACCTGCTGGTCGCCTGGGCTTGCTGGCACGCGCTCGGCATGGGAGGCCTGGCGGCATCGGGCGCGCCGGCGGCCGACGTCGTGCGGATGGCCTTCGGCGCGCCTGGCGAGCGCATCCTGGCGCTGCTGGTGGCGGTGTCGGCGCTTACCTCGATCAACGCCACCATGATCGTCGGCGCTCGCACCGGCTATGCGCTGGGCCGCGACTGGCGTGCGCTCGGCTGGCTGGGCGGTTGGGACAGCGCGCGTGGCACGCCGCGGGTGGCGCTGCTGCTGCAGTGCGCGGCCGCGCTGGCGCTGGTCGGACTCGGCACCGCGCTCGGCGGCGGCTTCCGCGCCATGGTCGAATTCACGGCACCGGTGTTCTGGCTGTTCTTCCTGCTCACCGGCATCGCCCTGTTCGTGCTGCGGCGGCGCGAGCCGGAACGCCCGCGCCCCTACCGGGTGCCGCTGTACCCGCTGCTGCCGGCCGTGTTCTGCATCGCCTGCGCCGGCATGCTGTGGTCCAGCCTGTCGTATGTGTCGGCGCAGTCGCTGGGCGGGCTGAACGCCGCCTGGATCGGCGTCGCCGTGCTGGCCGCCGGCGTACTGGTGCTGGCGCCTCTGCTGGCGCTGCAGGCCCGTGCGCACACCCCCAATTAAACCCAAGCCAAGGAGAACCGACGATGACATCGCACACCCGCCGCACCCTGCTGCTGGGCACCGCCGCCGGCGCCGGCCTGGCCCTGGTCCCGGGGCGCGCCCCATTGGCCCAGGCCGCGCAGTCCATAGATCCTGCGCCGCCCAGGCTCGACGTGCCCTACGTGCCGACCCCGCAGGACGTGGTCGACCGCATGCTGGCCGTGGCCAAGGTCGGCAAGAACGACGTCGTCTACGACCTCGGCTGCGGCGACGGCCGCATCGTCGTCACCGCCGCCCGGCAGTTCGGCGCACGCGGGGTCGGCATCGACATCAATCCGGAACGCATCGCCGAAGCCAGGGCGAATGCCAAAAAGGCCGGGGTCTCGCAGCGGGTCGATCTGCGCGTGGCCAACCTGTTCGATATCGACCTGTCGCCGGCCTCGGTGGTTACGCTGTACCTGCTACCGAATATCAACGTGAAGCTGCGCCCCCAGCTTTGGAAGCAATTGCGCGTGGGCAGCCGCGTGGTGTCGCACGCCTTCGACATGGGCGCCGACTGGCCGCCCGAGCAGACCGTGGACGCGTCCGGCCGCACGATCTACCTGTGGACCATCACCGCGGCGCAGAAATCGGCGGCTGCGCCGGCCGCCCTGGGCCGGGCCTGAACCCGCCCCGAAACGGACCCGAGCGTGCCGCGGGAGCACTGCCGGGTTGGCTCGACCGTATCAAGCCTGCCTTTGGAGCGCAGTCGCGGTGCACATGCGGCGTAGTTGCGGTTCTTCCGAATTGATCCGCTGCCATTTTTTCGTTACATTGGAGGTTTTATTGACATGGGGTGGCCCGGCGGTTCCCGGCCGCTCCCCGCGATGCGCGATTCTCCATTACTCAAGCACCTGAGCTCCGGCTCCCTCGTAACGGCTTCCTGTTTTCTCGGCCTGCTGTATTTTGGCCGCGACGTGCTTGAACCGCTTGCCCTGGCCTCCATCCTGAGCCTGGTGATCGCGCCATTGATCCGCACCATGCGCCGCGTCGGCATCGGCCAGCTGCCGGCCACCCTGCTGTCGGTGGTCGTGGTCACGACCGCCGTTGTCGGTATCGGCACCATCCTGGCCTTCCAGCTGGTGGCCGTCACCGGCGACCTGCCGAAGTACCGCGCCGCGATCCGCACCAAGATCGCCACCGTGCGCGAGCTGACCGAGCGCCCGTTCGCGCGCATCGAGGCCGAACTGAGCGCAGTGTCGCCGCAGGCACCTTCGGCGCCGGTCGGCAAGCGCGGCATCAATACCGTCACGGTCAGCCCGACCATGCCGCTGCCGGTCGAGGTGCGTCCGCCGCGCCTGACCACGCGCGACCAGCTGGCGCGCCTGTTCTCGCTGGCCTGGGGTCCGATCGGCGAAGCCGGCCTGGTGCTGGTGCTATTGATCTTCATCTCGATCGAACACGAATCGCTGCGCGACCGCCTGATCCGGCTCGCCGGCCAGACCGAGGTCAGCCGCACCATCCGGACGCTCGGCGACGCCGCCCAGGGCGTGTCGCGCTTCTTCTTTTCGCAGTTCGTGGTGAACCTGACCTTCGGCACCCTGATCGGCATCGTGCTGGGCGTGGCCGGGGTGCCGCATGCGGCGCTGTGGGGCGCGCTCAGCGGCCTGGTGCGCTTCGTGCCCTACCTCGGCGTGATGGCGGCCGGCATCGTGATCGCCATGTTCGTTGCCGCCATCGACCCCGGCTGGCAACTGGCGGTGTCCTGCATCGTCCTGTTCGTGGCGCTGGAAGTCATCGTCGCCAACGTGGTGGAACCGAAAGTCTACGGCCACAGCTCCGGGCTGTCGCCGCTGGCGGTGATCGTGTCGGCGCTGTTCTGGGGGGCGATGTGGGGGCCGGTCGGCCTGCTGCTGTCGACCCCGCTGACCCTGTGCCTGGTCGTGGCCGGCCGCCACGTGCGCGGGCTGGAGCCGGTCACCATCCTGCTCGGCGACGCCCCCAGCGTCAGCGGCGGCCAGCGCTTCTACCAGCGCGCCCTGACCGGCGACGCCTACACCATCCTGCGCGATGCCCAGGCCTACCTGCGCCGCGCCAGCTTTGCGCGCTATTGCGACCAGGTGCTGCTGCCGGGCCTGTCGATTGCAGCGGCCGACCGCCGCAGCGGCCAGATCGACGCCACCCAGGTTGCCACGATCCAGGGCACGACCGCCACCGTCGCCGCCGCGCTGACCCAGGGCGGCCGCGGACCGATGCTCAACCGGCGCCGCCGCAGCCGCGACGTCTCGCTGCTGGACGCCAATCTCGGCGCCCACCTGCGCCAGATGCGCGAAGCGCGCCAGGGCCGCTGGCAGGGCTCGCTCGACGTGCCGCTGCGTTCGGTAGTGCTGTGCGCCGGCCTGCCGGGCGAACGCGACGCCGTGCTGAGCGAACTGCTGGTGCGTTCGCTGCGCGAGGCCGACGTCGACGCCCGCAGCGCCACCATCGATGGCGACGACGAGCGCCCGGACCCGGACAAGTCGGAACTGGTATCGACGATCTTCCTGCCCTATCCGCTGGAAGACCAGCTCGACCCATGGGTCGCCGCCGCCACCCGCCTGCGCGACAACGTGCCACATGCGCTGCTGGCCACGATCCGGCTGTCGATCGACACCTCGACCGTCAGCCAGCCGCTGGTCGAGCAGCACGTCGACATCGTGCTGCGTTCGTTCGAGGAAGCACTGGCCTTCGTGGCGCCCGAGCGCTCGGCCAAGTGGCAGGGGACGGCGGCCGCGGTGCGCTGAGGCCGCCAGGAAAGTCTCAGCGCGGCAAGTAGTGATCCACCAGCAGCGCCGCGAACAGCAGCGCCAGATAGACGATCGACCAGGCAAACGCCTTACGAGCGATCCCGTCACTATAGCGCTTGTGGACCAGCCAGCCGTAACGCAGGAACACGGCGTTCAGCAGCGCCGCGGCGCCCAGGTAAGGCAGCCCGCTCATGCCGACCGCCCACGGCAGGGCCGAACCTGCCGCCAGCAGCAGGCTGTAGCGCCACACGCACATGCCGGTATAGGCCATGCCGTGCGTGACCGGCAGCATCGGCAGGCCCGAGCGCGCGTAGTCGTCGCGCCGGGCCATCGCCAGCGCCCAGAAGTGCGGCGGCGTCCACAGGAAGATGATCAGTACCAGCAGCCAGGCCTGCAGCGGCACGCTGCCGGTGACCGCGGCCCAGCCCAGCGCCGGCGGCATGGCCCCGGCCAGGCCGCCGATGACGATGTTCTGCGGCGTGTTCGGCTTCAGGAAGATCGTGTAGATGAAGGCGTAGCCGGTGAAGGTGGCCAGCGTCAGCCACATGGTCAGCGGGTTCACGCGCGCGTACAGCAGCGCTGCGCCGGCACCGCCCAGCACCAGCGAAAACAGCAGCGCCTGGGTGCGCGACAGCGCGCCGCTTGCGGTGGCGCGGCGCGCGGTGCGCGCCATGCGGGCATCGACCTCGGCTTCGATGAGGCAGTTGACGGCAAACGCGGCGCCGGCCAGCAGCCAGATGCCGGCGGCGGTCCAGGCCAGCAGCGCCCAGTCCGGCGCGCCTGGCGTCGCCAGCAGGCTGCCGATCACGGCGCAGAACACCGTCATCTGGGTCACGCGCGGCTTGGTCAGCGCCCAGTACTGCGGGATGCGGGTAGCGAGCGCACGCAGCGGGGCGCTGCCGGCGCCGGCAGCGGATTCTGGCCGCAGCTCGGCGGCGGGATGGTTTCGCATGGTCAAACTCTCATTGCAACGGGTGCGGCGCGCAGTCATGTCGGGCCGCGTTGCGGCGGAGACTGCGGCGGAAAGCGGGCGGCCCGGTATTCGGGGACGTTAATGCTACCGGAAATCGCGGCGCACGCATTGGGGCAAAATGTCCCAGTTGCGAGACAGGCAATGCGGCCATGACCGCTCTCCCGTATCAGTTCTGCAACGTTTCTGCGACAACAAGGTGTTTCCGCTTGCCTGAGTATCCCGCCTTGAATATCGTCAAACATGCAATGTATTAACAAAGGGTCAGCATGAAGACGAAGATGACAGGGATTGCCCACGCGGTGCGCGGCGTGGTGCTGGCGGGAACGTGGATGGCAGCCGGCGGCTTCGCCGGCCACGCAATGGCGCAGGAAACACCAATCGCCCCGGACGCGCAGGCCGTGCAGGCCGCGCCGATGCCGACCGTGGAAGTGACCGGCTCGGCGATCCGCCGCGTGCAGGCCGAGACCGCGCTGCCGGTGCAGACCGTCACCCGCGCCGAGATCGACAAGGCCGGCATAACCACCGCCGCCGAACTGATGACGCGGATCTCGTCGAACGTCGGCGGCCTGACCGACGGCGTCAGCATCAACGTCGGCGGCGACCAGCGCGGTTTCAACAGCGCCAACCTGCGCGGCATCGGCACCTCGTCGACGCTGGTGCTGCTGAACGGCCGGCGCATGGCCAATTTCGCCTCGCCCGGCGACGACAGCGGCGTCGATCTGAACAACATACCGGCCGCCGCCCTCGAACGGGTCGAAGTACTGCTGGACGGCGCCTCCGCACTGTATGGTACCGATGCCATCGGCGGCGTCATCAACTTCATCACGCGCAAGGACTTCCAGGGCCTGGAACTGAATGCCTACGGCCTCAAGACCCGCGAAGGCGGCGCCGCCAAGCGCACCGCCAGCATCGGCGCGGGCAAGGGCGACCTCGACCGCGACGGCTACAACGTGTTCGCGGTGGCAGACTTCCAGCGCACCAATGCCCTGAGCACGGCGCAGCGCAGCTTTGTCAAAGGCCTGCAGGTCGAGCAGCGCCTCGGCCACCTGCTGTCCGGCTACACCAGCCCGGCCAACATCCGCCTCAGCACGGCGCAGCGCGACTACCTGCAGGCGAACGGCTTCACCATCAACGGCAAGCCGATCACCAACCGCCTGATCAACCTGTCGGTGCCGAACTGCGCGCCGCCGGACAACGTGTACCTGCCGGCCGGGACCGGCGGCGTCGATGCCTGTACCTACGACTACATGAACGACACCGAGCTGTATCCGAAGTCGGACAAGGCCAGCCTGCTGAGCCGCGGCGTGATGGAGTTCGGCGCCGGCCACCAGGCCTATGCCGAACTCGCCCTGAGCCGCGCGAAGACCGATTACGCCGGCTCGTCGGCGCGCGTGACCGGCTACATCGATTACCGCAAGGTGCCGCAACTGGCGGGCACCGGCCTCGACCAGGTCACCGACGACGACGTGCCCGGCGAACTCGAACTGCGCATGCGCCTGAACGAAGCCGGGCGCCGCACCAGCACCCTCACCAGCGAAGGCGTGCGCGTGGTGGTCGGCCTGAGCGGCAACCTGGGCGGCTGGGACTACGACACCGCGTTCAACCACAGCATCAACACCGTCAAGGACGAGGACACCCACGGCTACGTGCTGTACAACGAGCTGCTGGCAGGGATCGCCGACGGCCGCATCAACCCGTTCGGTCCGTCCGGCGCCGAAGGCCGCGCCCTGCTCGACAGCATCCAGGTGCACGACGACGTGCGCCATGCGCGCGGGGTGATGGATTCCTGGGACGTCAAGTTCTCGCGCGCGCTGATGAAGATGGCCGGCGGCGACCTGGCGCTGGCCGTCGGCGGCGAGGTGCGGCGCGAAAAGAACGACTTCACGCCATCCGCCCTGCTCCTGAGCGACAACATCAACAACGACGCCGCGCCGGAAGGCGGCCGCGCCACCCATGACAGCCGCAACATCCAGGCCGTGTACGGCGAGTTGCTGCTGCCCTTCGCCAGGCAGTGGGAAGCCCAGCTGTCCGGACGCTACGACCATTACCAGCAGGTCGGCGGCGCCGCCAGCCCGAAGATTGGCCTGAGCTGGCGCCCGGCGGCCGGCGTGCTGCTGCGCGGTTCGGCCGGCCGCGGCTTCCGCGCGCCGTCGATGACCGAGCTGCATCGCCCCACCGTCTACAGCAGTACCGCCACCCTGCCCGACCCGGTCTATTGCGCCACGGTCGACAACAACTATGCCGACTGCGCCGACAACTGGGATACCCGCCGCTACAGCAATCCAGACCTGAAACCGGAACGCAGCCGCCAGTTTTCGCTGGGCGCCGTGTTCGCCGCCGGCCGTCACGTGAACGCCTCGCTCGATTACTGGAACATCAAGCGCACCGACCTGATCAGCGAGATCGGGGACGACGTCATCCTCGGCAACCTGGCCAAGTACGGCGACCTCGTGCACCGCGACGAAGACGGCTACATCGACTATATCGACCTGCGCAAGGAAAACCGCGGCGCCCAGATCGCCAAGGGCCTGGACCTGGCGGTCACGGTGCGCGGCATCGACACCCCGGTCGGCCGCTTCGGCGGGCGCGTCAACGGGACCTACGTGCTCGACTCGAAAATCCAGAACAGCCCCGGCGACACCTACGTCAGCAACCTGGGCAGGTTCGTCACCGACGGCGTGGTGCAGCGCTGGCGCCACACCATCACCCTGGACTGGGAACGCGGCCCGCTGTCGGCCAGCCTGTCGAACACCTATTCGAGTGGCTACGAAGACCAGAACACGGCAATCAACATCGACGACGGCAGCGTGGTAGCGCAGAACCGCGTCAAGCCGTATTCGCTGTGGGACCTGTCGGCGGCCTGGCAGCTCGATCCGGCGCTGAAGCTTCGCGCCGGCGTGCAGAACCTGTTCGACCGCAGCCCGCCGTACTCGAACCAGGCCTACTTCTTCCTGTCCGGCTACGATCCGACCTACACCGACCCGCGCGGCCGCCGCTTTTACGCCAGCGTCAACTACGCGTTCCGCTGACCGGTCAATGCCCCAGGCTGGCCGAGTGGCGGCCGGCCGGCTCGCCCTCCTGCGAGCCTTGCTGCGGGCGGTCCGGATGGGCCCAGTGCTTGACCAGCAGCGCCAGGGTGGCAAACACGCCAGCCACCGCGACCACCGCAAAGATGCCCTGGAAGCCGACCTGCCGGCGCGCCAGCTCGGCCACCAGGAAGGAACCGGCGACACCGCCAAAGCGGCCCACGCCCATCATCCAGGCCACGCCGGTGGCGCGGCCCTGGGTCGGATAGAAACTGGCAGCCAGCGCCGGCAGCGAGGACTGGGCCGTGTTCATCAGCGTGCCGGCCACGAACACCACCGTCATCAACAGCGCCACGTTGCCGGCCGACAGGCCGATCGCATAGATGCTGACCGCGCTCAGGCTGAAGCACAGGGCGATCACGCGGTTCGGATTGAAGCGGTCCATCAGCACGCCGAGGAACACGGCGCCGACGCCGCCGAGCGGGAACAGCGAGGCCGCCAGCGTCGCGGTGCGCGCATCCAGGCCGGCTTCCTTGAACAGGATCGGCATCCAGTTGATCAGGGAATAGAAGATCACCAGGCCCATGAAATAGGCCAGCCAGATCATCACCGTGCCGACGATGAAGGGACGCGACAGGATCACGCGCAGGCCGGTGCGCTTGACGGCCGCACCTGCGCCGGCGGCCTTCTCGGCCATCGTGAAGGCCTGCACCTCACGCGCGCTCGGGGAGATGCGCTGCAGCGCGGCGCGGATGCGCGCGGCCGGCACCTTGCGGGCGACCAGCCAGCGCACCGATTCCGGCAGGCGCATCAGCATGACGACGGCCAGCACCAGCGGCACCAGGCCGCCCAGCAGCAGCACGCTGCGCCAGCCCCATTGCGGGATCATCCAGGCCGCCAGGAATCCGCCCAGCGCGGCGCCCAGCGGGAAGCCGCAGAACATCGCATTGGTCAGGGTGGCGCGGCGCCCGTCGGGGCAGTACTCGCTCATCAGGGTGACGGCGTTCGGCATCGCCGCACCCAGGCCGAGGCCGGTGACGAAGCGCAGGATGGTCAGCTCGGTCAGGCTGTCCGAAAACGCCGACCAGGTGCAGGCGGCGCCGAACAGGGCGACCGCCACCACCAGCACCGTCTTGCGGCCGAAGCGGTCGGCGCAGGGGCCGGCGGTCAGGCCGCCGGCGGCCAGCCCGAACAGCGCGGCGCTGAGCACCGGCGCCAGCGCCGCCTTGCTCAGGCCCCACTCCTTCAATAGCGAAGGCGCGATGAAGCCGATGGCGGCGGTGTCGAAGCCGTCCAGCAGCACGATCAGGAAGCACAGCGCGAAAATGCCCCACTGGAAGGGGGAAAAGCGGTGCTGGTTGAGGAAATCCTGGACGTCGACGGCGGGCGTGCCCGGTCCGCGTCCTTGCGCAGGGGTCTGCTGGTGCATGGCGTGTCTCCAAATTGCCGGTCCGCGGGAGGCGGCCGGTCGTTTATTTTTATTGGATAATACTATTTATACGGAAGCCCGTGGGTCGGGCACGGGCCGGGTGCCTCAGAATGCGCCGACGTAGTTCTCGGCGAGCGCCGTGCTCAGGGCGCGCGACGCCACGATGTTCTCCAGCTCGGCCAGCTGCACCTGGCGCTCGAACGGCGAGGCCTCCTCGAAGGTGTGCAGCAGGCGCGTCATCCACCACGAGAAGAATTCGGCGCGCCACACGCGCTTGAGCGCGTCGCTCGAGTAACTGTCCAGCCCTTCTTCGCTGCCGCGGCGATAGAAACCGTCGAGCGCATTGGCCAGCAGCTTGACGTCCGAGATTGCCAGGTTCATGCCCTTGGCGCCGGTGGGCGGCACGATGTGGGCGGCGTCGCCGGCCAGGAACAGGCGGCCCGAGCGCATCGGTGCGCACACGAAGCTGCGCATACCGATGATGCCCTTCTGGAAGATGCGGCCTTCCTTCAGCTTCCAGCCGTCGTCGCTCTCGGTACGCGCATGCAGCTCGGACCAGATGCGGTCGTCGGACCAGTTGTCGACGCTGTCGCGCGGGTCGCATTGCAGGTACAGGCGCTGCACGGTCGGCGAGCGCGTGCTGACCAGCGCAAAGCCGCGTTCGTGGCGGGCGTAGATCAGTTCATCGGACGACGGCGGCGACTCGACCAGGATGCCGAACCAGCCGAACGGGTAGATGCGCTGGTAGTCCTGGCGCTGCGTCTCCGGGATCATCGGGCGCGACACGCCGTGGAAGCCGTCGGCCCCGATCACGAAATCGGCCTCGATGCGGCGCGCCTGACCGTCGTGTTCGAACGTCACGCTGGGGCGGGTACTGTCGATGCCGCTCAATGCCACCTTGCTGGTCTCGAACAGCAGCGCGCCGCCGGCCTTGATGCGCGCCGCGACCAGGTCGATGATGACCTCATGCTGCGGGTAGACGGTGATCGCCTTGCCGGTCAGGCCGGTCAGGTCGATGCGGTGGCGGCGTCCGCCGAAGGCCAGCTCGATGCCGTGGTGCAGCGCGCCTTCGCGCTGCATGCGCTCACCGACGCCGGCTTCGTTCAGGATGTCCATGCTGCCCTGCTCGAGCACGCCGGCACGGATGGTGGCTTCGATGTCGGCGCGGCTGCGCGACTCCAGGACGACCGACTCGATGCCGTTCAGGTGAAGCAGGTGGGAAAGCAAAAGGCCGGCCGGACCGGCGCCGATGATGGCGACCTGGGTACGCATGATGATGTCTCCGATTTATGTTTTGTTGATGCCATCCTAGTGCGTGCGGCGGCCGATATGAATGGATGAAATCCGAAAAAACTTGTACTATTTTTTCATTCCGCTTCCGACTCAACGGTCTTGCCCATGCCTTCCGCCCCCCTCCCGCCAGCTGCCGCCATCCCGCAATTCGCCCTGTATGGCGAGCTCACGTGGGGCGCCGACGCCGAGGGCGTCCATATCGAGCTGATCGAAACCCGCAGCCGCGTCCACGACTGGCACATCGGCACGCATACCCACGCCGGCCTGTTCCAGGTACTTTTTTTATTCGGCGGCCAGGTCCGCGCCACCCTCGGCGACGCCGTGGTCGAGCTTGACGGACCGATCGCGCTCACCATCCACCCGTCGCTGGTCCACGGTTTCGAATTCTCCGAAGAGGCCTACGGCTACGTGCTGACGATCGACCAGAACCTGCTGTTCGCCGCCGCCGGCCAGGACGGCAACCTGTTCACCTCCCTGTTCGTGGAACCGCTCGCGATCGGCCTCGGACCGGTGGCCGAGGCGCGCGAGCGCATCGAGACGCTGCTGCGCAACCTGATCCTCGAGGCGACCTGGCCACGCCAGGGCCACACGCTGATGCTGGACTGGCTGGCGCGCTGCATCCTGCTGATGCTGGCGCGGGTGCAGGCCGAGCGCCACATCGCCGAGAGGACCGGCCGCAACGATTTCGAGCTGTTCAGCCGCTTCCGCACCGAGGTCGAGCGCCACTACAAGGAACAGTGGCGCGTGCCGCAGTACGCCGAACGGCTGCGCATCCCGCCGGTGCGCCTGAACCGGCTATGCCTGAAAATCGCCGGCAAGTCGGCTTTCGAGATCACCCAGGAGCGCCTGATGCTGGAAGCGTGCCGCAAGCTGACCTACGTATCGGCCAGCGTGGCCGGGATTGCCTATGAACTGGGGTTCCAGGACCCGGCCTACTTCAGCCGGCTGTTCAAGAAGCTGGTCGGTGCCACGCCGAAGGAGTTCCGGCAGCGGACGCAGGCTTCCGAGACACTGGAGCACGGTAAGGAAACGCCAATCTAAAAGGCCTGCCAACTTGCAAGCTAGAATTACGTATGCCTACTGACTTGGAAAAAATTGGCTTTGGTGGAGGTTGCCATTGGTGCACGGAAGCGGTGTTTGCTTCTCTGCGTGGCGTTACTCACGTAGAGCAGGGATTCATCCGCGCCGATGCCCCTGACGACGATTTCTCCGAGGCCGTGATGCTTACGTTTCAACCAGAAATAATCTCGCTGGGGCCCCTGATAGAGATCCATTTGCGGACGCATTCGAGCACATCGAACCACGCAATGCGGCAGAAGTATCGCAGCGCGATTTACGCTATGGACGAGGCCCAGACCGAGGCTGCACGACGCGTCCTGGCAGAAGTCGGGACAGGATTCGATGCGCCTCTCGTTACCCGTGTCCTCCCCTTTCGCGCCTTCAGGGCATCGGACGAGCGCTTTCAACGCTACGCTGAAAAGAATGCCGGCGGTCCGTTCTGCACGACCTATATCGATCCGAAGCTGGCGTTACTCAGAAAAGAATTCGGCGTTTTTCTGAGGCCGGTATCCGAGTGACCGTGAGATCCGGGCACCGGGTTTACGGTGAATGCTACGCCGCTGGACGAGCGTTTCGAGTTCATGGATGCCTATTGGCAGCGCTGGCAGCGACGTCCGAGCTTCCAGGCCGCGTATGCGGACCGTAGCAGTGGCATCCCTGAACTGGACAACAAGGCTTGATCCGACATCAAAGCCGGGCGCTGTCCAACCAGTGGCTTTCGCGATTGAATGGGACTACCTGGATCGGTAGCGGGCGGCCGTGGTAGTCTGCTTTTGACCGGGGACAGTCGCTCCGGTGACATCGAGGTCAACGTTTGATGCGGCAGGTGCATTATCTGCCGCGCTTCTTCTTTCAATTCTTTGGACGTGTGTCGCATGAACAAGACAATGAAACTGCCGGGGCCGGACCATCCGATCACGATCACGCCCGAGTCGCGCCGCGTTACCGTCACCTTGGGCGGCGCTGTGATTGCGGACAGCACCCGAGCGCTATCCCTGAAAGAAGCAAGCTATCCGGCTGTCCTGTACATCCCGCGCGACGACGTTCGCATGGATCAGCTCGAGCGCACCGCACATGCAACGTATTGCCCATACAAAGGAGATTGCGCTTACTACAGTATCCCATCAGGTGGACAACGTAGCGTGAACGCCGTATGGACTTATGAGCAGCCGTTTCCTGCAGCAGCACAGATAGCCTCTTACCTGGCGTTCTATCCTGACCGGGTTGACGCTATCAACGTCGCTTAGGGAGTTGACAGAGCTTTCGTGGGATTGGAGCGAAAGCGCTTCGACTAACTATATGCACTTTAAAAAGAAATATCGTTCCCCCCAATAAAAATGTACTATTGGTTAACATAATAACTAGGGGAAATCGTTATGCCATCCATGATGAAAGCCGCATTGCTGGCTGCAGTGTTAGCTACCGCAACCAATGTCGTGCAGGCGACGACCATCACGTTCGACGATTACCCTGCCAGCAATACCACTGCCCTGACGGATGGCGCCACATTCACGACCGATGGCTATCATTTCGATCTCAAGCAGGGCCTCGTGTATTTCTTGAATATGAGTTCGTCTTCGGGATACGCCACCAATGGGACGACCAGTCTTGACCTGGGTGGCATCGTCGACATCACGAGCGTCTCGGGCAAGCCCTTTTCTGTCACCAGCGTCGACCTGGCGACTGTATTTGCATCGGCAACGAGCACCGTCAAATTCACGGGTACGGACATCAACGGTGCCCGAACCAGCCAGACATTCTCGATCAATGGAACGGCAAACGCCGATCCGTATGGCTTGACGACGACACCGCTTGCCGGCTTCACGAACCTGAGCTCATTCGAGATGGAACTGGTCTACAACCCGGACGGCAGTGCTTATTTCAGCCTGGTCGACAATATCGTGATCGACGACGCGGATGCTACCGTGCCGGAACCCGCGACTTTTGCAACGCTGGGACTGGGCCTGGCCTTACTGACCGGCTCGTTGCGTCGCAAGTCGCGCTGATTATCAATGGAGGAAACGCTCGTGAGAACAATCGCCACCGCTCTTTTCTTTCTGGTCGTTTCCGGGTTTGCGCAAGGCAAAGAAGCATTCACCGGACCTGACCTATCCGGGGGATACAACTGTCAAGGCGATGATGCCCGCGAAGGCAAGTACACCGCGACTGCCACCCTGCAGTTAGTATCGGAACACAGTTCGGGCAGCAACGGTGCCTACCTGTTCAAACTGGAAGTGCCAGGCTTTGGCACCTATCCAGGCCATGCCGCTACACAAGGGACTACCGCTGCGATTCACTTCGCAAATACCGACCCAGGCACCAGGGATTTCGGCACCGGCATCGCGACTTTCAAGAAGAACGGTAACGGCAAGTGGACGTTCAAGAAGTTTTACTTCGAACCGGAATTCAAGGGTGGCAACCACGGGATCGAATCATGCGTACAGAAGTAAGCGCAAGCGCATTCAGACCGCACTGGTCGAGGCGCCCTGACACCGCCTCATGGACACGCTGCCAGACGCCTGTTTCCATCCGTTCGTAAAGGCGGCACCAGCACGGGACTATGGTCGTGTACGTCCGCTACCGGCCCAAAGCGGACTTGGCTAGCGCAGCGAACGTCGTTGTTTCAAAGCTTGAAGCGAAGGTGAACTAGTGCTCCTCTCGCCACCAAGACTCTGCGAGAGGCAGTCGTTCAAGGAAATCTCGTGCTGTCCGACTTACGTTTCCGTCGTCGAAACGGAACCACGATTCCACTCCACTACCCTCGTGAGGCTGGATCCTCTTTCTTCTGTCCGGATGCAGGTCATGCGCCGTAAGCTTTTTCGCGGGGATATGTGCACCCCAATGCGTTGTAAAACCGTCGATGGAGCCACGTGCAATCTCAACCACGAACCCGCCTCCCCATTTATCAAATTGAAACGTCAACAACTCGACAGAGCTGTCGGTGAATCGGCGAAAATGGGGGAAGGAGCCTTTGAAACCTCGACCGCGCAACACGGGCAGTACAGTTTCTTTCAAGGCGGCATTCATAGCGGTTCGAATGTTATTTATCATCGTTACAAAATCAAGGAACCAGTCGTCTCATTTTTTTGTCCTCTCCTGGCCGATAGCAGACATCGGTTCAGTGTACGAGCTTGTTGTTGCCGAAGTAAATAAGCGGTTTTGTCAGGCGCCCTAAAGCATCGCCCCCAGCTCGACCTGCGTTTTGATGAGCGCCGGCAGGCAATGCTCCACCAACTGCTCGGCCGGCAGCCTTCCCGCATGCACGCTCACGTTCATCGACGCCACCACCTCGCCGCGGAAATTGCGCAGCGGGACCGCGATCGTCCGCAAGCCCAATTCCAGCTCCTGGTCGACCAGTGCATAGCCCTGCGCCCGCGCACGCGCGATCTCGAGCGCCAGGCGCTGCTTGTCGACGATGGTGTGCTGGGTGATCTGCTCGGGCACGGCCTGGGCCAGGAAGCGCTCGATGTCGGCTGGCGGCAGGAAGGCGAGCAGCATGCGCCCGTTGGCAGTGCAGTAGGCCGGCACCCGGGTGCCTGGCTGCAGCGTCGCCGACACCAGACGGCCGGCGCTGACCGCAGCAACACACACCAGCTGGTCGTGGTCGAGCACCCCGACCGAGGCCGCCTCGCCCAGCGAATAGGCCAGCCGGTACAGCGCCGGCTGGGCGATGCGCGGCAGGCGCGCCGAATGCAGGTAGGACTGGCCCAGGCGCAGCACGGCCGGCGTCAGCGAAAACAGCTTGTTTTCGTGGCGCATGTAGCCGAGATGGGTCAGCGTGATCAGGTAGCGCCGCGCCGCCGCGCGCGTCAGCCCGGTTGCCTGCGCGACTTCGGCGATGCTCAGGCGCGAGCGCTCCTGGTCGAAGGCTTCGATGACTTTCAAGCCTTTTTCCAGCCCGCCGACCAGGTCGCGTGCCAGCGGCGTGTCGTCGTCTTCGCTCGCTTGCAAATTTCCTCCCGTTTTGTGCGAGTATCGCACAAAGTGTTCGCAGAGTGAACGCTGCCCGACATGGACGGCTTGTCGGCGGCACAAGCTTTTCCTACCATCCTCTAGCGCTTCAATAACACTTCACGAAGGAGACATGCTGTGAAATTCGATCCCGTCGAACCGGGCGTCTGGCCCGAACTCGTCTATCCCGCCTATAAATCGACCGTCAAGCGCGGCCCGCTGCAGCCCAACCTGCGCATCGAAGCGCCAATCCCGGCCAGCCGCAACATCCAGGCCGGCCCGCACATCCTGCTGCCCAACGATACCGACCTGACCCTGCACGGCAAGGGCGGCGAGCCGCTCGGCGAGAAGATCGTCGTCACCGGCCGCGTCACCGACGAAGACGGCAAGCCGGTGCGCAATTCGCTGGTCGAAGTCTGGCAAGCCAATTCCGCCGGCCGCTACTGGCACAGCCGCGACCAGCACGCGGCGCCGCTCGACCCGAACTTCTACGGCCTGGGCAAGATGCTGACCGACGACGACGGCCGCTACCGCTTCATCTCGATCAAGCCCGGTCCCTACCCCTGGGGCAACCACGACAAGGCCTGGCGCCCGGCCCACATCCACTTCTCGCTGTTCGGCAACGTGTATGCGCAGCGCCTGGTCACCCAGATGTACTTCCCGAACGACCCGCTGTTCGACTACGACCCGATCTTCCAGAGCGTGCCGGACGAAGCGGCGCGCCAGCGCCTGATCTCGAAGTTCAGCCTCGAGCACACGGTCGGCGCCGAGATGCTGGGCTACGAATTCGATATCGTCCTGCGCGGACGCGACGCCACCCCGATGGGCCTGTAAGGAGAACCGCATGAGCAAAATCACGACCTCGCAAACCATCGGCCCGTTCTCGCACGAAGCCTGGCAATGGCTCGTCGACACCGGCTTGCCGGGCAACCTGAAGACTGCCGAAAACAGCATCCAACTGAGCGGCTGCATCTACGACGGCGACGGCAACCCGATCAACGACGCCCAGGTCGAAGCATGGACCCCGGAAGGCGCCGGCCTCGAGACCGAGCAGCTGATCCCGGGCCTGCGCCGCATGCCGAGCGGCGACGGCGGCGAATTCAGCATGCGCGTCCCGGCGCCGCAGGCCGGCCGCGGCGAGCCGCTGGCCTACATCACCGTGTTCGCGCGCGGCCTGGTCAAGCACCAGTTCACCGCCGTGTTCCTGGAAGACGACGCCGGCCTGGCCCAATCGGCCATCCTGAACCAGGTGCCGGAAGCGCGCCGCGCACTGCTGGTGGCGCGCCGCAGCGGCGACGGCGCATACCGCTGGGACATCCGCATGCAGGGCGAGAACGAGACGCCCTTCTTCGATTATGTATGATGGGTGCCTGATGAACGCAGGGGGCCGGCCATGAGCGCATCGATCTTCGACAGTTTCCTGACCACGCCCGACATGATCGCCGCCTTCGACGATGAGGCCGTGGTGCAGGGCATGCTGGCCTTCGAGGCGGCGCTGGCACGGGCCCAGGCGGCCGAGGGCCTGATTCCGCCGTCCGCGGCCAGCGCCATCGGCGCCGTCTGCAAGGCCCAGCTGTACGACATCCCGGCGCTGGTGCGGGCCGGCCGCAAGGCCGGCGCCCTCGCCATCCCGCTGGTGAAGGAGCTGCAGAAAACCGTGGCGCTGTACGACGCCGAGGCGGCGCGCCACGTCCACTGGGGCAGCACCAGCCAGGACGTGATCGACACGGCGATGGTGCTGGTCACGCGCGAAGCCCTGCGCCTGCTCGACGACGGCCTGCAGGAACTCACCGGCCACCTGCTGCGTCTCCTCGAAGCCAACCTGTCGACGCCGGTGCTGGCGCGCACGCTGATGCAGCCGGCCCAGGTGACGAGCCTGGGCTTCAAGGCGGCCGGCTGGCTGGCGCCGCTGGTCCGTGCGCGCGCGCAGTTGCGCGCGGCGGCCGCGCGTGCCCTCCAGCTGCAGCTGGGCGGCGCGGTCGGCACGCTGGCGGTGATGGGAGAGCATGGCGCCGCGGTGTCGGCGCGCGTGGCCGGCGAGCTGCGCCTGCGCGTCGCCGATAGCGCCTGGCACACCCAGCGCGACGAGTGGGTACGCCTGGGACTGGAAGTCGCGGTGCTGGGCGGCAGCCTGGGCAAGCTGGCGACCGATCTCGGGCTGATGGCCCAGGGCGAGGTCGGCGAGCTGGCCGAACCGTCCGGCAATGGCCGCGGTGGCTCCTCGGCCATGCCGCACAAGCGCAACCCGGTGTCGACCATGATCGCGCTGGCCGCGGCGCGGCGCACGCCCCAGCATGCGGCGGCGCTGCTGGCCTGCATGGACCAGCAGCACGAACGCGGCCTGGGCAACTGGCAAGCCGAACTGGCCGAATGGCCGCAATTGTTCCTCTCCGCCCACGGCGCCCTGCAGGCGCTGAACGAAGCCTTTGCCGGCCTGTCGGTGGACCGCGAGCGCATGCTGCACAACATCCGCTCCCTGCATGGCCTGGTGTTTGCCGAAGCCGTGTCCAGCTACCTGGCCGGCGCCATCGGCCGTCCCAAGGCGCATGCGCTGCTGGAAGACCTCAGCAAACGCGCCTCGACTGATACGCGCGGCCTCGAAGGCCTGGTGCGCGACGCCGTCGAGCACAATCCCGAGCTGCGCGCCCACGTCGACCTGGAGCGGATCGCCGCCCTGTTCGATCCGGTGCTGGCTGCGGAACCGGCACGGCGCCTGGCCGAGTCCCAGCTGCATGCGCTGCGCCCCAGCATCGGCAAGCTGGATGCCACCCACCCTTTTCATGAGTGAATCACATTATGAGTTTCGATCCGCTTGACCACGATTTCGAACGCGGCCTGCAGAACCGCCGCGACGTCCTCGGCGACGCCTGGGTCGACCGTTCGCTGAACAACGCCAACAGCTTCAACGCCGACTTCCAGAACCTGATCACCCGCTTCGCCTGGAACGAGATCTGGGGCCGCCCGGGCCTGGACCACAAGACCCGGCGCGCGATCGTGCTGTCGATCACGGTGGCGCTGGGCCGCTGGGAAGAGTTCGACCTGCACGTGCGCGCCGCCCTGCTCGGCCAGGAAGGCAGCCGCCTGACCCCGGACGAGATCAAGGAAATCCTGATGCAGTCGGCGATCTACGCCGGCGTGCCGGCCGCGAACACCGGCTTCACCCACGCACTGGCGATCCTGCGCGAAGTGGCCGGCCAGATCGGCTACGAACTGGCCCCAAGCGCACCGGGCGCGGCAGCCCACGCCGGCAGCGGCCGCGAAGGCAGCAGCGCCAGCACGCCGTCGCTGCACTACAGCGTGCGCGAAGCGCGCAACGGCAAGGCGCCGCGCCACACGGTGGTCCTCAGCCATGCGCTCGGCTGCGACCTGACCATGTGGGACAGCCTGGCCAATGCGCTGTCGCTCGAGAACCGCGTGATCGCCTACGACCACCGCGGCCACGGCGCGTCCGATGCCCCGGCCGGCCGCTACACGATGGCGGAACTGGCCGACGACGCCGCCCGCCTGCTGCGCGAGCTGGATACCGGACCGGTGGTCTGGGTCGGCCTGTCGATGGGCGGCATGGTCGGCCAGGAACTGGCGCTGCGCCACCCGTCGCTGGTGCGCGCACTGGTGCTGGCAAATACCACCAGCGCCTATCCGGAAGCGGCGCGCGCCGTGTGGGAGCAGCGCATCGCCACCGTGAATGCGCAAGGGATCGAGGCGATCGCCGATGCGGTCATGGCGCGCTACTTCACCGAGGCCTTCCGCGCCGAGAAGGCGGGCACCGTGTCACGCTTCCGCCGGCGCGTGGTCAGTACCGATGCGGATGGTTATGTCGGCTGCTGCAGCGCGGTCGGGCACGTCGACACGACGGCGCGCCTTGGCCAGATCGGCGTGCCGGCCCTGGTGATTGCCGGGGAGCTGGACCAGGGTACGCCGGTGAGCATGGCGCAGACACTGGCAGAGGAAATCCCGAATGCGTCGCTGGTCGTGCTGAAGGCCGCTTCGCATTTGAGTGCGGTGGAGCAGCCGGAGGCGTTCAAGGCGGCGGTGATGGGGTTTATCGATACCGTCTGATTCGGCCCGCCGCGTAAGCACGTTGCCCCTGCCTTCGCAGGGGCGACGTCGTTATACGCTATCGCTAGCTTAAAGATCCAGCACCAGCACCGGCGATTTAGACCGCGAACAGCAAGGCGTGAACTGGTCGTTCGCCGCCTGCTCCTCCTCGGTCAGGTACATGTCGCGGTGATCCGGCACCCCTTCCAGCACCCGCGTCAGGCAAGTCCCGCACACGCCTTCCTCGCACGAATACGGGATCTCCACGCCCTGCTCCTGCAGCGCCTTGATCACGGTGGTCCCGGCCGGCACCATCACGATCTTCCCGCTCGACGCCAGCTTGACCTCGAAAGGCTGGTCACCGCCGGTATCGATCGCGGCCGCGCCGAAGTACTCGACGTGCAGCTGCGCTTGCGGCCAGCCCAGCGCCTTGGCCGTGCCCAGCACGTGCTCGATGTAGCCCTGCGGGCCGCACACGTAGAGATGCGTGGCCGGCGCCGGCGCGGCCAGCAGCGCCGCCAGGTCGAGCTTCTGGGCGGCGTCGCCGCTGTCGTAATGGAAGTGCACGCGGTCGGCGAAGCGCGAGGACGCGATGCGCTCGCGGAAGGCGGCGCGCTCCGGCGAGCGCACGCTGTAGTGCAGCTCGAAGGCGGCGCCGCGCGCGGCCAGCGTCTCCGCCATCGCCAGGATCGGCGTCACGCCGATGCCGCCCGCGAACAGCAGGGTGCGCGCGGCGTCGACCAGCGGGAAGTGGTTCTTCGGCGCGCTGATGTGCAGGACCGAGCCGGTGTCGATGTGGTCGTGCATGGCCTGCGAGCCGCCGCGCGAATTGGCGTCGCGCAGCACGCCGATCTGGTAGCGGTGGGTTTCCCCGGGCGGGTTGCAGAGCGAATACTGGCGCACCAGGTGGTCGGATACGTGCACGTCGATGTGCGCGCCGGCCTCGAACGGCGGCAGCGGTGCGCCGTCCAGCGTCACCAGCTCGTAGCTGCAGATGCCGTCGGCCTCGTTGGCCTTGCCGGTCACGCGGACTTCGATCGTGCTCATGCTGCCACCTGCCCTGCCGCTGCCGGTGCTGCCGCGGTTGCCGGCGCCGATGCCGCCGCCTGCGCCTGCTCGCGCTCCAGCCACTTGTCGATGATGCGGCGCGACTGCACGCCGCCGGCGTCGATATTCAGCATCAGCAGCTTGCGCTCCGGATGGCGCAGGATGTTCTGCTGCTGCAGCTCGAGCATCTCGCGGTCTTCGCTGAAGATCTTGCCCTGGCCTTCGCGGATGGTGTCGGTCAGCGCGGGGTCCTGCGGCTTGAAGTTGCGCGCCATGCCCCAGAAATACCAGTGCGAGGTCTCGGTTTCCGGGGTAATGAAGTCGACCACGATGCTGGACGCCTTGTGCGCCGGATCGGCGTGGTAGCCACCCTTGCCCGCATGCGCCACACCCACCTCGATCATCACGTGGCTGGGGGCGTTGAAGCGGCAGATCTGCCAGCGGTCGACCGGCACGTCGTCGGCCAGGCCGTTGCCGCGCAGCGCGGCCTGCCAGAAGGGCGGCGCCATGATGTTTTCCATGAAGCGGCTGGTGATCACTTCCTCGCCCTCGACCTTGGTCGTCACCGGCGCTTCGTCGATCTCCTTCTGGCCGATGCTGGACGCATGCACGTAGGTCTCGTGGGTCAGGTCCATCAGGTTGTCGACCATCAGGCGGTAGTCGCAGTTGATGTGGTACAGGCCGCCGCCGTAGGCCCATTCCGGATTCTCGGCCCACTCCAGGTGGTGGATGGTGGCGGGATCGGCCAGCGCCTTGTCGCCCGGCCAGACCCAGATGAAGCCGTAGCGCTCTTCGACCGCGTAGCTGCGGATGCAGGGGAAGCCGCGCACGCGCTGGCCCGGCATGCTGATCGCCTTGCCTTCGCAGCCCATTTCCAGGCCGTGGTAGCCGCACACCAGGTTGCCGTCACGGACGAAACCGAGCGACAGCGGCGCGCCGCGGTGCGGGCAGAAGTCTTCGACTGCGGCGACCTTGCCTTCCTTGCCGCGATAAAACACGATTTTTTCGCCGCAGATCTGGCGGCCCAGGGGTTTACCTTCGATCTCGTCGGGCGTGCAGGCCACGTACCAGGCGTTCTTTGGGAACATGTTTGTCTCCTCGATGGGGTTTAATCTTCAGTACACTGAATGTTGAAAAAAGTATTCACCTTTTGCGCGACAAAGTAAACTAGCGATTCGATTATTTCGATGGTGCGGCGCACCATCCGACACTTTTCCAGGAGCGATGGCAACACCGATGGCAACCGAGCGCGCACAAGACAGCCAGGGCGGCATGCACGACCTCTACGAACACCCGGGCCACCTGCTGCGGCGCGCCCAGCAGATCTCGGTATCGATCTTCTACGATGAAATGGGGAGCGAGCTGACGCCCGTGCAGTATGCGATCCTGACCCGGCTGGCGGCCCATCCGGGCATCGACCAGGTGTCGCTGGCGGGCCTGGCCGCGATCGACACCTCGACCGGCGCCACGGTGTGCGCCCGCCTCGAAGAAAAGGGTTTATTGGAGCGCAAGGTGATCCCGCACAACCGGCGCCAGCGCGCGCTGACCATCACGGCCGCCGGCACGCGCCTGCTCGACACGCTGGTGCCGGGCGCCCAGCGCCTGCGCCAGCGCCTGCTCGACCCCTTGAACCCCGAAGAACAGGCGCAGTTCATGGCCCTGCTGGCCAAGCTGGTCAACGAAAACAACGACCAGAGCCGGGCACCGCTGGCCCGGCCTGCCGCGTAGCAGCCGCGCGCTGCCTTATTCGACGCCCGGGTCCTTGAAGTTGGCGACCTGGTCGAACTCCACGTTGTAGACGCCGTCGCCGACCTGCTCGGCCTTGCGGATGTAGACGTTCTGCACCATGTCGCGCGTGGTCGGGTCGAGCGTGACCGGGCCGCGCACGCTGGTCCAGGACATGCCCTTCATCGCTGCCAGCAGCTTCGGCCCGTCGCTGGCGCCGCCGGTCTTTTTCAGCGCCGCGTATAGCAGCTGCATGCCGTCATAAGCGCCGACCGCATGGAAGTTCGGCCGCATGGTCGGATTCGCCTTGGTGAAGGCCGCCACGAAGGCCTTGTTTTCCGGCGACGGGTGCGCGGCCGAGTAATTGTGGCTGCTGATCACGCCCAGCGCTGCCTTGCCGATCGAGGGCATCAGGTCGTCGTCGAGCACGTCGCCGGTGGCGATCAGGCGGATGCCGGCGGCGGCCAGGCCGCGGTCGGTGAACTGCTTGAGCACGGCGGCGCCTTCGCCCGAGGGCACGAACACGAACACCGCATCCGGCTTGGCATCCTTCACCCGCGCCAGGAAGGGCGCGTAATCCGGATTGCGCAGCGGCGCGCGCAGCGAGGCCACGACCTTGCCGCCGGCCTTGCCGAAGTCCCGCACGAACACCTTTTCGGCATCGATGCCGGGGCCGTAGTCCGATACGAAGGTCACCACCGACTTGATCTTGTTCCTGGCCGCCCACTGGGCCAGCGGCGCGGTTACCTGCGGCAGCGTGAAGCCGGTGCGCACGATGTAGGGCGAGCGCTGCGGAATGCTGGAGGTGGCCGCGTTCATCACGATCATCGGCACCTTGGCCTGGGTCGCGATCGGCGCGGCGGCAAAGGCCAGCGGGGTCAGGCCGAAGCCGGCCAGCACCTGCACCTTGTCGCGCGCCACCAGTTCCTGGGCCAGGCGCTTGGTGACGTCCGGCGAGACGCCGCCGTCGTCCTTCAGGATGATCTGCACTTCGCGCCCGGCGACGCTGGCGCCGTTCTGCTGCATGAACAGCTTGACGGCGGCGTCGACCTGGCGCCCGGTCGAGGCAAAGGGACCGGACATCGGCACGATCAGGCCGACCTTGATCGGTTCGGCGGCGCCGGCCGGGATGGCGGCCAGTCCGCTGGCAAGGAGTGCGGCGCCGGCCAGGATGGCGCGGCGGTTCGGGTTCGTTGGATTGCTCAAGGCATGTCTCCTTTTATATTAGTTGGATATCAAGCTACGGCCACCAGCCGGTCCAGCTTCTCGCCGTCGGCCAGCAGGCTGGCGCTGTCGGAATCGTGCACGATGCGGCCGCGGTCGAGCACGATGGCGCGCTCGGTCAGCGACAGCGCCAGGCGCGCATGCTGCTCGACCACGATCACCGACATGCCCTCGTCCGCCACCAGGCGCCGGATCGCGCGCACCAGTTCCTGCACGATGATCGGGGCCAGGCCTTCCATCGGCTCGTCCAGCAGCAGGATGCGCGGGTTGGTCATCAGGGCGCGCGCGATGGCGACCATCTGCTGTTCGCCGCCCGAGAGCTGGTTGCCCATGTTGGCGCGGCGCTCATGCAGGCGCGGGAACAGTTCGTACACCTTGGCCAGGTTCCATGGCCCCGGTCTCTCGACCACGGTCAGGTGCTCCTCGACGCTCAGCGACGGGAACATGTGGCGCTCCTGCGGCACCCAGCCCAGGCCCGCGCGCGAGCGCTTCCAGGTCTGCATGCGGCCGATGTCGCGGCCCTGGAAGCGCACCGCCCCCTTGTGCAGCCGGGTCAGGCCCATCAGCGTGACCAGCAGGCTGGTCTTGCCGACGCCGTTGCGGCCCAGCAGGGCCAGGCTGCCGCCCTCTTCCACGGAAAACGAGACGTCTTCCAGCACCACGGATTCGCCGTAGCCGGCGCTCACCCTGTCGAATGCGAGCAGTTCAGGCATGTTCGGCCTCCCCCAGATAGACTTCCTTCACGCGCGGATCCGCCGCGATCTGCGCCGGCGTCCCTTCGGTCAGCACCTTGCCGCCCACCAGCACCGTGATGCGTTCGGCGAAGCGGAACACCAGCCCCATGTCGTGTTCGATGAACAGGATCGTCACGTCGCGCGGCAACCCGGCGATCACCTCGAAGAGTTCGCGGCTCTCGGCTTGCGGGATGCCGGCCGCCGGTTCGTCCAGCAGCAGGATGCCGGGCCGGGTCGCCAGCGCCAGCGCGATCTCCACCAGGCGCTGCTTGCCGTAGGCCATGCTGCGGGTGATGCTATTGGCCTCCTTGGTCAGCTTCAGCGTGGCCAGCAGCGCCATCGCTTCGTCGACCACGTCGGCATGCTTCTCGACCGTCTTCCACCACACGCGCTGCAGGCCACGCCGCTCGCAGATGGCCAGCGCCACCGATTCGAGCACGGTCATGCCGGCGAACAGGGTGTTGATCTGGAAGGTGCGCGTCATGCCGAGCTTGACGCGTTCGTGCTGCGGCAGGTGCGTGATGTTGCGCTCGCCCACCCACACCTCGCCACTGGTCGGCGCCAGCGCGCCGGTCAGCAGGTTGATGAAGGTGGTCTTGCCGGCGCCGTTGGGGCCGATCAGCGCGTGGCGCGCGCCGGGTTCGAAGACCAGCGAGATGTCGGTATTCGCCTTGAACGCGCCCCACTGCTTGGACAGCCCGACGGTGCGCAGGCTCAGGTTCGATGTCGTCATGCGACCTCCTTGCGTGCCGATGGTTTCAGACGCTGGACCACTCTCTCCAGCCCGCCCAGGATGCCGCCGCGGGCGAACAGCACGATCAGCACCAGCAGCAGGCCGATATAGAACTGCCAGTAGGCCGGATCGAGGCCGGAAATATAATCCTGGGCCACCATGAACACGGCAGCGCCGACCAGCGCGCCGTACAGGCGCCCGGTCCCGCCCAGCACCAGCATGATCAGCAGTTCGGCCGAGCGCGGGAAGCCGAGCGAGTCGAGGCCGACGAACTGGGTGGTCTGGGCCAGCAGCGCCCCGGCCACGCCGGCGATCGCCGCGCCGACCGTAAAGGCTGCGCGCAGGCGGCGGTCGACGTTGGCGCCGATCGCCGGCATCCGCTTGCCGCCTTCGCGGATGCCGCGCAGCGACATGCCGAACGGCGAATTCACCAGGCGGCGCAGCAGCACGAACAGCAGGAACAGCACGCCCAGGCTGTACCAGAACGCGGTCTTGCCGTACAGGTCGAACTCGAAGGTGCCGAACAGCGGCGCGGTGGCCATGCCGGACAGGCCGTCGACACCGCCGGTGATGAAGGCCGCCTTGTTGGCCGCCTCGAACAGCATCAGGCCGATGCCGAGGGTGACCATCAGGCGCGCCAGGTCCTGGCCGCGCACCACCAGGAAGCTGACGATGAAGCCGAACGCGCCGGCCACCAGCGCCGCCACCAGCAGGCCGGACAGCGGCTCGCCCCAGCCATGCGCCGACAGCAGGCCGGCGCTGTAGGCCCCGAGTCCGAAGAAGGCAGCGTGGCCGAGCGAGACGATGCCGGCGTAGCCGAGGATCAGGTCGAGCGACAGCGCGAACAGGCCGACGATCATGATCTGGCTGACCAGCACCAGGTGGTTGGGGAACAGGAACCAGGCCGCGATCGGCAGCAGCCAGAACGCGATCTCGAGCGGCTTCCAGCGGTCGTTCGGCAGGCGCGGCGCCATGCCGGCGGCCGACTGCGGCAGGCGCGCCGGCGCCACGGTGGAATCGAGGGGGGACGTCATGCTTTCCTCCTGACCAGGCCGAATGGGAACAGGATCAACAGCACCACCATCAGCGTGTAGATGACGAAGGCGCCGACTTCCGGCACGTAGTACTTGCCGGCGACGTCGAACACGCCGAGGATCAGGGCGGCGATCAGCGGCCCCTTGATCGAACCGGCGCCGCCGACGGCCACCACCAGCAGGAAGTAGACCATGTACTTGACCGGGAAGCTCGGGTCGAGGCCGAGCACGTCGATGCCGAGGCCGCCGCCCAGGCCGGCCAGGCCGGAACCGAGGGCGAAGGTCAGGCTGAACACCTGGCTGACGTTGATGCCCAGGCCTTCGGCCGCGGTCTGGTTATCGACCGCGGCACGGATGCGGGCACCGAAGCGGGTGCGCTCGATCAGCAGCACCAGGGCCGCCGTCACCAGCACCACCACGCCGATCAGGAACAGGCGGTAGGTGCCGAGGTCGAGGCCAAGCACGTGCACCTGGCCGCGCAGCCAGTCCGGCAGGTTGACCGGCTGCTGGGTCGGGCCGAACA
>Ga0308160_10001328_pt1 | contig 35638 bp, 25 predicted proteins | sample PhyFR1_FD_201036 | JGI IMG/M metagenome (GOLD analysis project Ga0308160, IMG submission 201036) | Phyllosphere microbial communities from UC Gill Tract Community Farm, Albany, California, United States - DLSLF.R1 | ecosystem: Host-associated > Plants > Phyllosphere > Unclassified | place: USA... | reverse complement strand
TCGTTCAGGTCATTGAATGTCCCGGTGTCCAGCCAGGCAGTCCCCCGCGGCAGGATCTCCACCTGCAGCTTTCCGGCTTCGAGGTATTTACGGTTGACATCCGTAATTTCAAGCTCTCCGCGGGCGGAGGGCTTCAGGTTTTTCGCAATGTCCACCACGTTGTTGTCGTAGAAGTACAGACCGGGCACCGCGTAGTGGCTCTTCGGAGCAGCTGGCTTTTCTTCCAGGGACAGTGCCTTGCCCTGCTCATCGAACTCCACCACGCCGTAGGCCGACGGATCCTTGACCCAATACCCGAAGACGGCACCGCCGTCGATGGTCTTGAACCGGCGCAGCTGGGTACCCATGCCCTGGCCGTAGAAGATGTTGTCCCCCAGCACGAGGGCCACACTGTCGTCGCCGATGTGCTCTGCACCGAGTACAAAGGCCTGGGCCAGCCCGTCCGGCGAGGGCTGCTGCTTGTACGTGATGGAAACACCGAAACGGGAGCCATCTCCGAGGAGCCGCTCGAACTGCTCGGCGTCATGCGGGGTGGTGATAATTAGAATGTCCCGGATCCCGGCGAGGATGAGGGTTGACAGCGGGTAGTAGATCATCGGCTTGTCATAGACAGGGACCAACTGTTTGCTGACACCCAGTGTGATGGGGTGGAGCCTTGAGCCGGTTCCGCCGGCAAGTATTATTCCGCGCATGTCCCCATCTTTCCCTTCGCTAAGTGCAGCGGCAAATCCGGTACCCTTGGGAATTATGCAGCGACTTCTTGTGACCGGCGGAGCCGGCTTCATTGGCTCAAACTTTGTCCACTATGTATTGGAAAACACTGATGACCATGTCACTGTTCTGGACAAGCTGACCTACGCCGGCAATCGTGAATCACTGCGCGGCCTGCCCGAGGACCGCTTCACCTTCGTTGAGGGTGACATCGCCGACGCCGGCATCGTGGACGGACTCGTCGCGGGCACCGACGTCGTGGTCCACTACGCAGCAGAATCGCACAACGACAATTCCCTGCATGACCCCCGCCCCTTCCTGGACACCAACATCATCGGCACCTACACGCTGATCGAAGCGGCCCGGAAGCACGGCAAGCGCTTCCACCACATCTCCACCGACGAGGTCTACGGCGACCTCGAGCTGGACGATCCCGAGCGGTTCACCGAGCAGACCCCCTACAACCCCTCAAGCCCGTACTCCTCCACGAAGGCCGGCTCGGACCTCCTGGTCCGCGCCTGGGTGCGCTCCTTCGGGCTGCAGGCAACCATCAGCAACTGCTCGAACAACTACGGCCCGTACCAGCACGTGGAGAAGTTCATACCCCGGCAGATCACCAACGTGATCGACGGGATCCGCCCCAAGCTTTACGGCAAGGGCGAGAACGTCCGTGACTGGATCCACGCCAACGACCACTCCTCCGCCGTCCTGGCCATCATCGCCAAGGGAACCATCGGGGAAACGTACCTGATCGGTGCCGACGGCGAGAAGAACAACAAGGACGTCGTTGAACTGATCCTCAAGCACATGGGCCTGGCCCCGGACGCGTACGACCATGTAGTGGACCGTCCCGGCCACGACCTGCGGTACGCCATCGACTCCACCAAACTCCGCAACGAACTTGGCTGGGAACCCCAGTTCTCCAACTTCGACGCCGGCATCGAAGACACCATCGACTGGTACCGCAACAACGAACAGTGGTGGCGCCCGCAAAAAGCCGCCACCGAAGCCAAATACAAGGAACAGGGCCAGTAGTCCATGTCTCTGGAGTTCTCGAAAAAGCTTTCCGGCCACACAACCCCCATTCCCGGCGTCGTTCTCTACGACCTCCCTGTCCACGGCGACAACCGCGGCTGGTTCAAGGAAAATTGGCAACGGGAAAAAATGGTGGCTCTTGGACTGCCTGACTTCCGGCCAGTCCAGAACAACATCTCGTTCAACGAAAAAGCCGGAACCACCCGCGGTATCCATGCCGAACCGTGGGACAAGTTCATCTCTGTTGCCACGGGGCGGATCTTCGGGGCGTGGGTTGACCTGCGTGAAGGGCCCTCGTTCGGCGCCGTCTTCACCGCTGAGCTGGACCCCAGCCAGGCCATCTTCATTCCGCGCGGAGTCGGCAATGCGTTCCAGACCCTTGAGGACAACACGGCCTACACCTACCTGGTCAACGACCACTGGTCCGCCGATGCCCAGGGACAATACACCTTCCTGAACCTGGCAGACGAGACCGCTGCCATTTCCTGGCCGATCCCGCTGGAGCAGGCTGAACTCTCCGACAAGGACAAAGCCCACCCCCGGATGGCAGACGTCGCCCCGATGCCGGCCAAGAAGATCCTCGTCGTCGGCGCCGACGGCCAGCTGGGCAAGGCGCTGCGCGGACAGTACGACGGCGATGCAAGGGTCGAGTTCGCCGGCCGCGGTGAGTTCGACCTCGCCAGGGAGGATTCCTACAAGAACCGGAACTGGAAGAATTACTCCGCCATCGTCAACGCCGCGGCCTACACCGCCGTGGACGCTGCCGAATCCGAGGAAGGCCGGGCTGCCGCCTGGGCCATTAACGTGACGGCCGTCGCCAACTTGGCGCGCACCGCCGTCGAGCATGACCTCACGCTGGTCCACGTCTCGTCCGACTACGTTTTTGACGGGAGCCGCGACAACCACGACGAAGACGAGCCCCCTACACCCCTGGGCGTCTACGGCCAAACCAAGGCTGCAGGCGAGGCGGTGGCAGGTGTCGTCCCCCGCCACTACATTGTGCGTACAAGCTGGGTTATAGGTGAAGGCAACAACTTTGTCCGGACCATGGCCAGCCTCGCAGGCAAAGGAATTAAGCCGGCGGTGGTCAATGACCAGACCGGCCGCCTGACCTTCACCCAGGACATCGCAGCTTTCATCAGCCACCTGCTGACCACCGAGGCCGCCTACGGTATCTACAACTTCAGCAACGATGGACCCGTAAAAAGCTGGGCCGACATAGCGGCGGACGTCTACGAGCAGGCCGGCGCCTCCAGGACTGATGTCACTGGAATCACCACTGCTGATTACTTCAAGGACAAGGCCGCCGCTCCGCGGCCGCTCAAGAGTGCCCTGAACCTGGCGAAGGCACACTCCACCGGATTTGATGTCGCCAATGCCGATGAGCGGCTGACTGCCTACCTAAAGGCGGAAAACGATAAAGCATGACTCCTGCAGAGCAAGCCCACCGCACCCTGGTGATCATGCCGGCCTGGAACGAGTCGGAGGCCATCGGCGGTACCATCCGGGAAGTGTTCGAGTTCGGCCCTGACTGCAGCGTCCTCGTCGTGGACGACGGCTCGCGCGATAACACTGCCCAGGTTGCCCGCGACGCCGGTGCACTGGTGGTGCAGCTCCCGTTCAATATGGGCGTGGGCGGAGCGATGAGGACGGGCTTCAAATACGCGAAAATGCACGGCTACACGCGGGTCATCCAGGTGGACTCCGACGGCCAGCATGATCCTCGTGACATCAAGGCCGTCCTCGACGGCCTGCAGGAAGCGGATATCGTCATCGGGGCCAGGTTTGCGGACAAGGGCACGTACACCGTCCGGGGGCCCCGTAAGTGGGCCATGAACGTCCTTGCCTGGACCATCTCGCGGATTGCGGGCACCCGTCTCACGGACGTGACGTCCGGTTTCCGCGCTGCCAATGCGAAGGCCATCCGCCAATACGTGGACCACTACCCCGCCGAATACCTGGGCGACACCATCGATTCCCTGGTCGTCGCCATCCGGTCGGGATGTACCGTGCGCCAAGTGGGCGTCTCGATGCGCGAACGGCAGGGCGGGACCCCAAGCCACGACCCCGTCAAGGCCGCCGTCTACCTGGGCCGGTCAGCCTTTGCCCTCCTCTTTGCGTTGACGCGCAAGAAGAACGAACCGTCGTCCAACTAGGAGTTTCCATGGCCACCCTCATTGGCTTCATCTTTGTGCTGGTCATTCTGCTGATCATTTTTGAAATGCTGCGCCGCCGCCACCTGCGCGAAAAGTACGCCGTCATCTGGATCATCATCGGGATTGGCGTCCTGGTGCTGGTGGCCTTTCCGCAGCTTCTCTTCTGGTCCAGCGGAGTGCTCGGCGTGAAGGTGCCTTCAAACCTTCTGTTCGCCATGGCGATCGTGCTGCTGGTTTCCGTGTGCCTGCACCTCTCCTTCGAGCAGTCCCAGGCGGAAGACGAAGTCCGCGTCCTGGCGGAGGAAGTAGGTATCCTCCGGCTCAAAGTCCTTCAGCTGGAAGAGAGCCTGGCGCAGGGTGGCACAGCCGCCGGTAACGGCACTCACCCCGAAACGCTCCCTCCCGAACCAGCGCCGTAACGAAAAAGGTGGCTGCCCCCAGGATCTGGGGGCAGCCACCTTTTTAAGCAAACCGCTAGGAAACCACGTGCTTCAGCAGCCTGGGCAGCGAATCGGTTTTCCCGATCATCAGTGATCGTGCTACCAGGGTGGCTGCATTCAACCGCGACGTCGTGTGGAAGGCCGCGGCGCGTGCCGTTCCGTTCCAGCCAAGTTCCCGGAAACGCCGTGCCTGTCCTTCGAAATACGCGCGCTCCTCGTCGAACCGGCGCCCGTCAAGCGCCTTGACCGACGAGTCCGATGCGGAATGGCGGCGGTAGAGGAACGCGAGCGTCGGGTCAACCACCATGGAGCCGCCTTCGGCTGCAATATCCAACAGCAGCGCCAGGTCCTGCACCACGTGCAACCCCTCCGTGAAGCCGATACGGCGGATAACATCCGTGCGCCACGCCAGGGACGGGAAGTACGCCCAGTCGGCCCGGACAAGGCTGGTGGCCATCTTCTCGCCCTGCAGCAGGACTGTGGACTTGGTGGACGGTGCGTACACCTTTTTGACGATGTCCACCAGCGGGGAGCACGCGCGCCCTTGCTCGTCGATAACCTGAACGCCAGGCTGGACAACGCTGGCTTCGGGGTAGGCTTCGAACGCTTTGGATACGACGTCGAGGTAGTTCGGCAGCATGATGTCATCTGCACCCATGACCACAACAATGGGAGCTTCGGCCAGTTCCAGCGCCTTGCGGTAGTTGCCGTTGGCGCCGAGGTTCTCTTCGTTCTTCTGGTAGCTGACCCGGGGGTCTGACATGGATTCGAACCAACGCTGGGGTTCCGGGCTGGGGTAGCCGTCGTCGACCACGATGAGGCGCCAATCCTCGAACTGCTGGCTCATGACGCTTTGCGCGGCAAGTTTCATCAGGTCGACGTCGCCGTAGTACGGAAGCAATACATCAATGGCCATGTGCCAGGTAGGTCCTTTTCTTGAAGATTCACAGGGTTGGATCTGTTTGCCCGGAGATGAGCACCCCGGTCAATGCTACCGCGTCGGCCTGCGCGAGCGGCTTCCAGCCGCCTGTCCCCCGCCAGTGGCCGGGTTCAAATGGAGGCCCCTCCGCCCCGGCGATAGACTGAAGCCTGCTGTCTGACAGTTCCCTGACGCATTGGAACGGTCTATTTGGGTAAGCGAGAAGGAACTATAAGACGTGACGCACCAGAGTGACCCGCGTGTGGTGGCTGTTATTTCAGCCTTCCACCCTCCCCAGGACCTTCCCGAGAGGGTCGAAAAACTCAACCAGCAAGTCGTTCATACAGTTGTTGTCGACGACGGTTCCGACCCCCAGCAAACGAGCAGCGTGCTGAACGGTCTGGAAGCGCTGGGATGCACCGTGCTGCGCATGCCCGAGAACGTGGGAATCGCGGCAGCACTGAACGCAGGCATCGATGAAGCGCTCAAGGCGTGGTCTCCGGATTTCCTCGTCACGCTTGACCAGGACTCCGCGCTTGATGATGGCTACATCGCTGCCGCATTGGCCACCTACACGGAGGCCAATGCCAACGGCATCGACGTCGGCCTGGTCAGTGCCCAGTCACACAACGGCCTCAACGTTCCGCTGCTGGCCAGGAGGGCACGGTTTCCCGAAGCCTTCGACCCCCTGCAGTCCGGCGCCGTCATACCGGTGTCCACACTCAAAACAGCCGGAATGCTCGACGGCAGGTTATTCATTGACTGCGTCGATTCTGAATACAACCTTCGTGTCAGGTCCCACGGCCTTGCCACCCTTGTGGGCAAGGGGTGCAACATGACCCATGCCCTGGGCCAGGCACAGCCAATGATGCTTTTCGGATGGCATGTCAGCGTCTTGGGCCGAAAGCGCCATGTACACTCACATGCCCCTTTCCGGGTGTACTACATGACCCGGAACAACATCCACCTCTGGCGGCAGTACGGCGCCAGATTTCCGATCTGGCTGATCCGCAGGCTCCGCTTCCAAGTGGAAAGTGACGTCTTCAGGATGCTGTACGGCGCCGATCGAAAGGGGCAGTACCGGGCGTTTGCCCGCGGCTTCGTGGATGGCTGGCTCGGACGGCTCGGCAAGATCGATCCCTCGTTCCAGCGGAAGATCAGCGCATGAACGGGGACGGCGCTGTGCGGGTCTCCGTATGCATGGCAACGTATAACGGCCAGGACTACGTTGCAGAACAGATTCAATCCATCCTTTCCCAGCTGTCTCCGGAGGACGAACTCGTCATCGTGGACGATGCGTCAAAGGACTCCACGCTCGACGTCGTCCGTCGCCTTCAGGATCCGCGCATAGTTCTCCTGCCAAGCGCGGAAAACAAGGGTTACGTTGCGAGCTTCGAAAAGGCAGTCTCCTCCAGCAGGGGTGAGTACATCATGCTGTCGGACCAGGACGACATCTGGCTCCCCGGACGCGTGGAGACGTTGGTGAGTGCCCTGCAGACCAAGGATTTTGCCGCCAGTAATTTCACCGTGTTCGGCGGCCCGGCCAACAGGTATCACAAGGTTCAGCTCAAGGAATCGGACAGCGGCAGGTGGGTGGCCAACCTGGTCACCACGTGGATAGGCATTCGTCCCTACTACGGGTGCACCATGGCATTCCGGGCGGCAGCCAAGAAATTAATTCTCCCCTTCCCGGAGTTCCTGACCGAAACCCACGATCAATGGATCGCCATCGTCGCCAACCTCAACCGCAACATGGTCCACGTGGCAGCCCCCACCGTTGCCCGGCGACTGCACGACGAGAATACGACCCCGAAATCCCGCCGCCCGGTCGCGGTGATCCTGCGGGCCAGGATCATGCTTCTTCGCGCCATTTTTGTGGCCCTGGGCAGGAAGCCGGGAACTCCATGACATCGAAAGGGACCCCTGCGCCCCACCCATCCGGGGCGGGCACTTACGCCGGAACCTTCGGCGCGGTGGCGTTGGCCGCCTACAAGCCGGATCAGCCCATGTTTGCGCGCCAACTCCTGTCAATCCAGGCACAGACCCACACGGACTTCGTCTGTCTCATCTCGGTGGACGGCGACTACCAACAGGTTGCGGATATGGTCCGGCAGATTTGTGGCGGCGACGAGCGTTTCCAGGTTCTCGGGTACAGCAGCCGGCTTGGCTTCCACCACAACTTCGAGCGGGCCCTCAAAGCCGTTCCGAAGGAGGCCCGCTGGGTCGCCCTCAGCGACCAGGATGACTACTGGTATCCCGGAAAACTGACGGCGCTTCTCCCCCGCCTTGACGGCGCCGCCCTGGTTACAGGGCAGGCACGGGTAGTGTCGCCGGAAATTTCCGCAACTGACCCGGACCCCGCAAGAGGGACTCTCACCGATAGGAGAAATGTCGGGGCTGCGGACCTTATCGCCACTAACCAGGTCACCGGATCCCTGTGCGTGTTCCGGCGCGAAGTGCTTGAGACGGCTCTCCCCTTCCCGTCGTTGGCAGCGCCATCCCAGTATCACGACCACTGGCTTGCGCTATGCGCCCTCGCCTCCGGGGGCATCAGCATCCTTGATGAGGTGTTGCAGGATTACATCCAGCACGGCGGCAACGTGGTGGGCGAATCGCGGCAAAGCCTGCTCACTTCCATACGGAACACTCTCCGCTTCGTAAAGCGGTACGAAGGAAACACCTCGCTGCGGAGTATCTGCAGCATCATCTACAAGACCGGCCTCGGATGGCGGACGCTCATGGCGAGGACTCTGCTGGCACGCTCTATGCAGGCTGGCATCTCCACGGACCCGGAATTGCAGGATGCCCTGAACCTGTATGCACGGCCACGCGCGTGGCGCCTGTTCAGGGCCCTGTGGGACGGCGTGCGACGCAAGAACGTAGCTCCGATCCGGGCTGCTGAGATTTACCTCGGCGTCGTGCTCCCATGGAAGCGGCACAGCGGGATCAGCGATCCACGGTAACCCAGTGTTGTTCCGGGAGCACCGGCGATGAGGCTTGAGGCGGTGCTCCGGCACGATGTGGTTCGGGGTGATCAAACATCCCCGCACACGGCCCTGGTGCGCACAGCCATGCGGCTCTGGACCACCGGACGAAGCAGCCGCCACGGCCATCCGGCACCACCAACAGAAGGAAGCACTTAAAGCATGAAAGCTGTGTTGTTAAGATTGGCCGGCTTTACGGGGTTACCCCTGGTGTCGATACTGACCCCGTTCCTTCTTGTTCCCATCGTGGCACGCGTCGCCGGGGAGGGCGGCTGGTCCACCGTCGCGTCCGGGCAGGCTATCGGTGCCTTCGGCGGTGCGGTCATAGCTTGGAGTTGGAATACCCTCGGCCCCGTCGAGATAGCCCAAAACCCTTCTCCGCAGCACCGTGCCGAGGTCTACCGGCAAAGCCTGAGAACCAGGCTGGTCCTTTCTGCGCTGGTTTTCCCCTTCGTCTTTATTCTGGCCTGGCAGTTGGCAGCCCCTGGCCATCGGCTGGATGGAGCAGCAATGTCCCTGACGACAGCTGTAACTGGACTATCGCCGGCCTGGTATTGCATTGGCGCAGGAAAGCCCGCCCTTCTGGCAACGTTCGACGCGCTTCCGCGGGTTGCGGCCACAATTCTTGCCGTTCCCGTGATCTTGCTGACGACTCATATTTGGCTGTACGGAGTCATTCTGCTCGCGACTGTTGGCGTAAGCCTGGTCCTATTCCACCGCATCGTAGTCCCGGAGCGGGGTAAGACCTTCACTGCCTGGGGCGGAACTTGGCGCTACCTGCGCCAACACTTCGGACCGGCCGCTATCAGCTTGTCCGGCACAACCTACGCAGCAACTCCTGTCCCAATAGGCCAGGCCTTTGTGCCCAACACCCTTATGGCTGGATTCAGTTCCGCGGACACGGTCTACCGCTTCGGTCTCTTCTCTGTGATGGCTTTGGGCAATACTTTCCAAGGCTGGACTTTGGAGCCGCAGGAAGCCAGCCCGAAGAAGCGCCACGCCGCCGCCATCGTGTCCCACCTTGCACTGGGTCTCGCGGGAGCTGCCTTCCTGGCTATCCTGGGACCCCTGGCTACGGAGATCATCCTTGGATCCGTCAACAAGGCAGGCCAAGCGACATGCGCTCTCTACGGCCTGTCATTCCTTTTCATCTCCGCCAGCACTCCGTTCATCCGCAACCTCCTGCTCCCACAGGGCCGCCAGCGTCTCATCCTTGTCTGGACGCTGATCTCGGCCGTGATCGGCATTACCCTCATGTTTCTCGCGGCGACCCGCGGCTGGGTGGATGGCATCGCGCTGGCAATGGCCCTCAGCGAGGCGATTCTCTTCCTGGGCCTGCTGGTCCCAGGGCTACGCCTGCTGAAAAAGGCGTGAATAAAGCACCAGTTTCCGTCAACGCCACGGCACGTGGAGACGGGCGGGCCGGTCCTGCGTTCAGTTCCCGCAAAGCTGCAACTTGTATAGCTTTGCGTCGCCTTCCGAATCTTCAAGAGTGGCCATGCCCGCCGCAATGAGGCTGTCCAGCCCCTTATAACCGCTGTCCCGGCCGTGCACTTCACGGTGGCCGAAGTCCAAAATGTAGTCGATGTTCAGTTGTTCGACCGCAGGGCAAACCGCAGGATCGTCTTTGGACGGGGTAGGCCCGTTAAGGAGCGCTCCCGTCCCGTCAGGAACGGCGCTAAGGATGTGCAGCTGGATGAGCTTTCGGTCCGCCAGGGCATAAGCCAGGGAACTGCCGTTCCAGGGATTCCCCACCATCACGGCGTCCTCCGGCACTTCCTCCGAAAGGCGGTCAATCAACTCCAGCTCATCACTCGAGATCAGGGGCGAGTCAGCAGAAAGCCTGTAAGAACCGGCCATTGAGTCCTGCGCCTGGCGCACGCTTCCACGCTGTGTGAGCACACCCAGTGCCAGAACTGCAATCAGGCCGGCAACCACAACGTAGGTTGCCTGCGGTACTCCGGCGCCCTTTTCGAAGGGTCTTCCCCGTTCCGCTGCAGTCTTCCGCTGCACAATGCCCGCGCTGCGAGTGGCTCCCCGAAGCAGTAGTTCCCAAGCGCAAACGGCGCCACGGGTGGCAAGGGGAATCGTGACCAACGGCAAGAGCGCGGCAAGCCGGGGAGGATCGTTGTACCAGATCCCCGTCCAGTAGGTCCGGAAGTCGTCGGCGGGGAAAGAACTGACCACAACAAAGAGGAACCCCGCTACAGCATAGGTTCCCAACCACCACAGCGGCCGGCCGGACCTGACCACCACGAAGATGCCAACGAGGGTCAGTGCCATGATGGCCCATGCTACGGGGCGGCCAATCGCGGAGCTGGCGATGACTTCTCCGATGGCCTGGCCGCTACTCTCAACAGGTGGCCAAAAGGCCGCCTCCGCCGGTGGCCGGACGAGGTCCCAGAGAATGCGTGCAACGACGACGGCGATCACGCCCAACGCCATCAGGGCCGCCGTGGCTGTCCAGCGGGTCCGCCCACGCGACGTGGTCCATGTTCGCACCAGAAAGCGCACGTAGACGAAGACCGCAGGCGGAGTCATCAGGGCAATCCAGGCCATGGCGGCGCTGGGGTGGGCGAGGGCGACGCCCGGGAGTACTGCGAGGAGGACGAGTGCTCCGATGATCCTGGAATGGACCGGCACCGCGGACAATCCGAGTACTTCAAGCGAGATAGCCAGCACGAGGGGCAGGAGGGCAACGGCAAGGAAATTCGGGTACAGCACCCCAAAATCGAGCAATGAAATGGGAAAGGCGCCAAAACCGGCAGACAGGACACCGGCGGACAGGACCACCGCGGGCCGGTCGCCCCAGACGGAGCGAGCGAGATACAGGCAGCCAAGGGGCCAGACAACGGCGGCGACGACAATGTTGATCACATTGACCGAGACCGGTATACCGCCGCCGCCAAGGCTGGCCAGCAACGAAACAAGGTCGTGCCATGCTGCGGGGTACGAGGCCGCACCGGTCATCTCATTGAGCGTCAGGGATGAGCCGGAGCCGGTATCGAGGATGTACCGGATCGCGTTGAGATGAAAGACATTGTCAAATGTCTGTGAAAATGACTCCGGGTGTCCGATGGCTTCCACAAGCCGGCGCGAAACCAAAAAGGCTGCCATGGCAACCGCCAACACGATGGAACCCAGGACCCAACGCGGATTGCCGCCGTCGTGCGGCTGAACCATCGCGCCCTTCTTCGCCACCACAGCCGACGCCGCAAAAGCCATTCCGGCCAAAATGGCAGTGATAGCAAGGACTGGCAGCAGTGACCACCGGATCCCCGCGAACGGAGCCACGATCGCAGCAACGGCCACTACCGACACGCTGATTCCCGGCGCCAGGGCGAAGATACGGAATCCCCTCAGCCTGGCTGCCGCACCCACGGCGAGTCCCGGAATGAACAGCAAAGCCGCTGCCAGGACAAACTGTGGGACTGTATCAAACCAGGACAAGAATCCTCCGAAAATTCAGTGGCACAGCGGCCAGAGCGGCACTCCGTGCCACAGACTTTGACGATAAGGGACCATCATCCGCCCCGAAGCGAACGTCCTCGCGCCGCTAACTGTCAGGCGCGCAGAATCGAAACTGCCTCGTGGATTGGTCCATCGAATTTCACGTTACCGTGCTCCAGGAGGATTCCCCGGTCGCAAATGCGGGAGACCAGATCCAGGTCGTGACTCACCACGACCAGCGTCTTTCCGTCGCGGGCGAGTTCCTGGATCTTGTCGATGCACTTCCGCTGGAAAGGCTCGTCGCCCACGGCCAGAATCTCATCTATGAGGAACACCTCGGGATCAGTATGGACGGCAACGGAAAATGCGAGCCTTAAATACATTCCTGACGAGTAGAACTTGACCTCGGTATCAATGAACTGCCCGATCTCGGAAAATTCGACAATATCGTCGAATCGGTCCTTGACCTGCTGCTCGGTCATTCCCAGGATGGCGCCATTGAGGAAGACGTTGTCCCGGCCGGACAGGTCGGGGTGGAAGCCGGCGCCCACTTCAATGAGGCCCGCCACCCGCCCCCTGGTCCTCACGGTTCCCGAATCCGGCAGCATCACTCCGGAGATGTGCTTCAGCAATGTCGATTTGCCGGAACCATTAAGGCCCAGCAGCGCCACGGTTTCCCCCGTTTTGACATCGACAGAGACGTTCTTCAGCGCATGGAACTTCTCGGACAGGTCGCCTTTACGGCCCTTGACCAACCAAACAACTGCTTCCTTGATGGAGCGTGTGTGCCGGAGGACGAACTGCTTGCTGATGTCTGAAACTTCAATTGCGTTGACCACTCACAGCTCCTGAGCGAAGCGGCCCTCGAGCCGCCGGAAGGTGAACTGACCCAAAATAACAATGGCCAGGGCGATGACCAGGCCCAGGGGTGTCCACAGGGTGAAGAGATTTGGTGGCATAGCGGTGGTGCCATCTGTCGTGGGGAACCAGAACGCGTAATGGAACAGTTCCACACCAATGGTGATGGGGTTCGCCTGGTAAATGGCAAACCACGTTGAACCGAGTTTTGCTTCCACCATCGACCACGCATACATCACCGGCGAAGCCCAGGTAGCAACCATCAGGAGCATGTCCACGAGATTCTCCGAATCCCGGAAGTACACATTGGCAGATCCGAAAAGCAGGCCAAGGCCGGTGGCCAGCAGGCCCACGATCACGAAACCTGCGACAGCTGCCAGCAGCTGGAACACGCTCGGATGCCATCCTGCCAGCAGGCACCCAGCCACCAGGACTACCAGCTGCGGGAAAAAGTGAACCGCGGAGACCCACACAGAGGCAACCGGGAAAAGCTCACGTGGCAGGTAAATCTTCTTGATCAGGTTCCCGTTGTTCACAATTGAACGGGACGCATTTCCCAGCGCCTCGGAGAAGAAGTTGATCAGAACGATCCCCGAGAAAAGGTAGACCGCATAGTTCGGAAGACCTTCAGGGTTCCTGGCGCTGCGCTCCAGCCCCAGGAATACACCAAGGGCAACATAGAAGACGACGAACTGAACGCCGGGTTTTACGTAGGACCACAGGAGTCCGAGAACGGACCCGCGGTAGCGGACCTTGAGTTCCTTGCGGACCAACAGCTTGAGGAGGAATCCGGACTGCCGGATGTCCCGCAGTCCACCCCCAAGCCCTGGACTTGTCAGTTCGGCCGGTGACGATGCACTCACTTGATTTCGTTCTGCGTATGTTGCTCGAACGTCTTCCTCCACGACTCCATCGACGTCAGGTCCGCTACAGCTGCCTTGTACTTCCGGCTGAGCGCGGGCCATTCCTTGAGCAGCGCGGAGTGCAGTCGCGCACTCTCTGCCAGCATCTTCCTCAGTTGCTTGGGGTCCCGCTTGTACCAGGACGCACCGGTCCCCTCGGCGTTCGAGACTACTGCACTGTCATACTGCGCCATGCGCCACCACCGGTTGTCCTGGTGGGCAATGGTCGTTTGCGGACGTTCGGTGCTGGTTTCCTTCACCGGGCTCGCCAGCTGGCGGACGACGGTTTTCGCTGCCCAGGGAAGCAGGGAAATCTTGGACGGCTGGGCCGGCCCGTGTCCCCGGCGCGGCGGCTTGTCCATCTTCGCCGCCGGGAAGTCCTCAGGATTCGGTTTGAAGACGGCGTCGGGGTGCGCGGACATCATTTCGCGGATCTGGGGCAGCTTGGCCGGCAGAAGGTCAGGCAGGGCTTCGGGGCCCTTCAGGACATCTTCGAGCGCCCACTGGCGGCCCTGCGCCGTGGCGTACTGCATGGAAACAAGGTGTTTGACATCGGCATACTGCGATTCTTTAATCACGCGCCCGCCGAACTCGTAAGGACTGTGAAGCAGCGCGGCCACCACACGGTTCCGGGCGTGGAAGTACGCCTGCCAACCGACGAGGTCGTCCTTGTCAATCCAGGAAACGTGCCACACGGCCGATCCCGGAAGAGAGACCGTGGAGTAACCGTGGGCCTTCGCACGCAGCCCATACTCCGAGTCGTCCCATTTGATGAACAACGGAAGGGAGAGTCCAATTTCCCGGATTACCTCCGTGGGAATCAGGCACATCCACCACCCGTTGTAGTCAACGTCGCAGCGGCGGTGCAGCCAGGAAGTCTGACGAAGGTTGGAGGACTGGAAGTCGTGACCCAGGATCATTTCGTCGCTGGGCAGCGACGGCTGGAACCGGTAGGGGTTGACCACCTCTCCGAAGGTGTGCAGCACGGTCCGGTTATAGAGGTCGAACATGTGTCCGCCCACCAGCGTGGGCGTCTTGCAGCGATCAGCGAAGGTCAGCAGCCGGATGATGCTTTCCGGCTCCACGACGACGTCGTCATCCATCAGCAGTGCGTAGTCGCTGCCGTTTTCGACGGCTTCGAACATGCCGCGGGCGAATCCGCCCGACCCGCCGAGGTTGGACTGGTTAATGATGCGCAACTTGCCGTTGAGCATCATTTTGATGTCGTCAAACCCGTCCGCATCGGCGAGCTTCTGGGTCCCCTGGTCCACAATCAGGATTTCCTGTACGTGGTCGAGGGCCTCTTTGCTTTCGGCCAGGAGCCGGAGGTTGTTGAGGCAGAAGTCGGTCTTGTTCAGGGTGGTGATCTGGAGCGTTACGGAGCCGGGGCTGCTCTCAACGGCGGGGCCCTGCCATTCCGCATCGAGCATCACCAGTGGCTCAGTTCCTGCCAACAGGTCGAACCAATACCAACCGCCGTCACCGAAAGGTGCCAGCGACAGTTCGAAGAAGTTCTCGGCAGTACCCTCAACGCGGCGCGTGTCTACGCGCTGCAGGGATCCGCGGGCGTTCGACTTGTACACGATGACAGAACCAGCGCCCTGCGTGCGGACCTGCAGCCGGACCTTGTCCACAGTGGTCCAGCGCCGCCAGTAGCTGGCAGGAAAGGCATTGAAGTAGCTGCCGAAGGACACCCGTTCGCCCGACCGTACGGAAGTCGAGTGCCGTGAGAGGAAATCCTCCACGTGCGCTTCCTTGGTGGGGCTGCTGATGGTTCGGGCTTTGGGGGTTTTCCCGTCCCGGTCGCCGGCTGTAGGCAACTGGATCCCTGTGGCAGTGCCCATGTCCATGTAGAGGGGAACAGTGTCCATCTGGCTGGCGCTGGGGAGGATCACGCGCTGCAGCGTCTGCCACTGCTGGCCGGATTCCACGGCGCCGCCCTCGGCCTTGTCCTGGTTCTTGGTATCGGTGGGGACGCTCATGCGTCGACTCCTCCGCTTTCGATGTCGGCTCCCGCCTCGAAGTGAGGACGGATTTTGTTGTCGAACATGGTCAGGGCAGAACCGATGGCCATGTGCATGTCAAGGTACTTGTAGGTGCCCAGGCGGCCACCGAACAGGACGTCCTTTTCGCCGGCCGCGAGATCGCGGTACTTGAGCAGCCGGTCACGGTCTGCCGAAGTGTTGATCGGGTAGTAGGGCTCGTCGCCCTTCTCGGCAAAGCGCGAGAACTCGCGCATGATGACGGTTTTTTCCGTCTGGTACTCCCGCTCGGGGTGGAAGTGACGGGGCTCGATAACGCGGGTGTAGGCCACGTCTTCGTCGTTGTAGTTGACCACGGACGTACCCTGGAAGTCGCCGACATCGAGCACTTCCTCTTCGAAATCAATCGTGCGCCAGGACAGGTCTCCCTCAGCGTAATCGAAGTAGCGGTCAACGGGCCCCGTGTACACGACCGGAATATTGCCGACGACCTTGTTCTTGCTGTATTCGTGCGACTCATCAAAGAAGTCCGTGTTCAGGCGGACCTCGATGTTCGGGTGCTCCGCCATCTTTTCGATCCAGGCCGTATAACCGTTGGTGGGCAGGCCCTCGTACTTGTCGTTGAAGTACCGGTTGTCGTAGTTGTAGCGAACCGGGAGCCGCGAGATGATCCCGGCGGGAAGGTCCTTCGGGTCCGTCTGCCACTGCTTGCCCGTGTAGTGCTTGATGAAGGCTTCGTACAGGGGGCGCCCGATCAGCTGGATTCCCTTGTCGTTGAGGTTCTGCGGGTCGGTGCCTGCAAGTTCTCCGGCCTGCTCCTGGATCAGGTCCTTGGCCTGGCCCGGAGTGAGGTTTGCCCGGAAGAACTGGTTGATGGTGGCGAGGTTGATGGGGAGGGAGTAAACCTCACCCTTGTGGACCCCGTAAACCTTGTGCACGTAGTTGGTAAAGCTGGTGAACCGGTTGACGTACTCCCACACGCGTTCGTTTGAAGTGTGGAACAGGTGGGCACCATAGCGGTGCACCTCGATGCCTGTCTGCTCTTCCTTTTCGCTGTAGGCGTTTCCGCCGATGTGGTGGCGACGGTCGAGGACAACGACCTTCAAGCCGAGCTCAGTGGCGGCCTGTTCTGCGATTGTCAGGCCAAAAAAGCCGGACCCTACGATGACGAGGTCAGCGGTCACAAAATCTCCTGGTTCGAATGCGGGCAGCGCAATGTTGAGCATTGTCTGCTGCTCTAGCCTACCCGAGTGACTGCAGCGCCAGTCGAATCGGCCGCACGCACCGGCCCGGCGAAATGCCCATGAGCCAGCTGCGTCCCAGAGGGCACGGAACGTTTTCCACATAGCCCATGTACAGGCCTGCCCGTACGGAGCCTGTCTCTTAGCTTGGAAACTACGTTCAAAGGAATCCACCACATGACACTCCACTGCACGTTGGTAAGAGCAGCCGGCCCTGGTTCCGGCGACGATCCACTGGAGCTGACCATTGAGGCTCCCGCCGGAACCGCAGGGACGGAAATCCACCACCATCTTGCCCGCCAGTTCGGCACGGGGGAGATTACCGTCCGGGGAATCCGCCTGGGCTCGCTCAACGTTGGCACCGCTCCCCTTGTCACCGGCGCGGTACTCGTCGATGCCGGCGATGCCAGGCCGCCGCTCAGGAAGCAGCTGTCCCGGATTGCGGCCGAGGCGGAGGCTGGGCTGGCACTGGCTGTCCACAGCGGCTCGGGAGCCGGCGCCGTTGTTGCCCTTGTCCGGGGCACCTACACAGTTGGCAGGAGCGGCGCACGGATCTCCATTGCTGACGCCGAAATGTCGCGGGAGCATGCGAAGCTGACCGTCACGGACACAGGCATCTTCATCGAAGACCTGGACAGCTCCAATGGAACGTGGGTGGATGGCCGGAGAGTCCGGAATGCGGCCGTGTCCACGGCCTCCGTCATCCGGTGCGGGACGTCGGTCATGTCCCTGATCTTCACGGACCGCCTGCCGGGGCACCTGGCGGACGCGGGCGCTTCGGTGGCGGACCCCATTCCCGTTACCGCCGGCACCGATCACGGAAATCGCGCAGTCCTCTTACTGACCGCGACGCTCCCCTTGGTCATCGGGGTCGGTTTGGCTGTCTTTACGGGAATGTGGATGTTCCTGGCGTTCGCCGGCGCCTCAGCCGTCTCGGTGCTGATTCCGCTGCTAACGGGGCGAAGGCAGCGGCGGGACAACGCAGCCGCAGTCGCTGCGGCTGTCCAGGAGGACAAGGAACGACGACGACGGGCCGGGCCGTCCCTGGCCTCACTCGCCTTGAGTGCGCCGCGCCTTGGATCCCACGGGAGAGGCGCCGGCGATGGCAGGATCTGGCTTCGACTCGGCTTGGGCGCACAGCCCGCGAATATCAGCGTCCAGCCCGCCGGCGCAGTCCGGGACCTGCCGTCCGCGGGTGCGGTGCCAATCCTCCTCAATCCGTCCCGGCCGGAGACAGTATTTCAAGGAGCACGCCCGGCGCTGGACGCCATGATCAGGGCGCTGGTCATGCAGTTGGCCGGTTATCCCCGGGGTACAGAGACCAGGGTGGTCATCCACGGCCGGCCGGAAGTCCTTCCCCTCGCTGCAAGGTTCCTTCCCCGCGTCGTCCTGACAGCAACCGGGGAGTCATGCCGACGGCATCTGTCCGAGAATTCTTCCGGGGGCTACCCGCACGAAGTCCTCATCATCGCCGGCCCGTCAGACTGCCGGGAAACGGACAACGCCCTTGCCGCTACTGCCATCCAGCTCGGATGGCAGGTCCTCAGGTTCATCACCACGGGAGAGCCAGCCAGTAGCGCTGATGTGGAACTGTCCGAGCCGGAATCCTCCTTACTTTGCCCGGAAGGCGATACGGGATTCGTTCCCGACTTGGCTCCTGCGACGGTCTTTGACGCATTTTGCCGGAACCTTGCAGCCGGAGCGGATGGCAGGGCGCGGGAAGACTGCGTCCCGGATACGTGCGCCCTGGAGGATGTCATGCCCTTATCCGCGGCCGCCACAGCTGCGCGGTGGGAGACGGCGGAACAGGCCACGGGGCTGGCAGTTCCGCTGGGACTCAGCGCCGGAGGCGTCAGGTCCTGGGACCTTGACGGCGACGGGCCACATCTTCTGGTGGCGGGTACCACCGGTTCGGGGAAGTCGGAGCTGCTGCGCACCCTCGTTGTTGCGCTGGCACTAAGTCACCCGCCCGAGCTGGTGAACTTCCTCTTCGTTGACTTCAAGGGCGGCTCCGGACTCGGGCCGTTAGCCGACCTCGTGCACTGTGTTGGGCTGCTGACTGATTTGTCCGCCAGTGAGCTGGACCGCACGCTCGCCTCATTGCGGGCTGAGATCCGGCTCCGCGAGGAGACCCTCGCCGCGGCAAACGTGCCGGATCTGGCGTCCTACCGGTCCACGCCGGATGTTGCAGGCCCCGCGCTCCCCCATCTCGTCATCGTCATCGATGAGTTCAGGATGCTCGTGGATGACGCACCGGAGGTCCTGCGGGAGCTGATGCGCATTGCCGCCATCGGACGTTCCCTTGGCATCCATTTGGTGATGGCCACTCAGCGGCCGCAGGGAGCACTGACAGCCGATATCAGGGCCAACGTGACGTCGAGCATTGCCCTGCGGGTACAGTCCGACATGGAATCCCATGACATTATCGGCACCAAAGCTGCGGCAGGCATCGGAGTGGGCTGCCCAGGGCGCGCGTTCCTTGCACGTGGAACGGAACCTGCCCAGGAATTCCAGGCGGCAACACTGAACCTTTCCGTCGCGGAAACCCGGAACGACGCCCTTCACGTTCAGCGCACTTCTGATTTCCTGAGGGCGGGAGAAGGAGGTGCACCCCGCTGCCAAACGTCAACCCCGGCGCAGGCCGCACGGCCATACGTTGAATTGGTCCGCAGGCTTTGGGCAGCACGGGGTGGGTCACCTCCCCGGCACCCCGTAGCGCCTCCCCTTCCGCATGAGCTCCGGGAACCCGTGGTGACACCGGTGCAGGCAAACGGCCAGCAGGCATCCGGGTCTCGTCCGGAATGGTCTGTTGAGCTGGGCGCCATGGACCTGCCCCATGCCCAATGCGTCCTTCCCCTGACCTGGGAACCAGCCCGGCACGGCCACCTGGGGCTCGTTGGCTCTGCCTCCTCCGGCGCCGTTGAAGCCTTGGACCTCGCAGTACGCCGCCTGCTGGCGCACCCGCGTGAGTCACACTGCTACTTCCTCGATGCCCCGGGCGGACTCCAGCATGCCGCCGGCCATCAAAGGACGGGGGCCCATGCCGGCCTCCACGAACTCCGCCGCGCGGTCCGTGTACTGGAGCGGCTGGCCCGCGAACTTGGCCACCGCCTCAACCGCCCTGATGATTGGGCCACTCCGTTGGTGCTGGTCATCTCCGGGTGGGGATCCTGGGTTTCTGCCTTCAGGTCCGGACCGCTTGCGTGGGCTGAGGACGTGGTACAGGACCTGGTCCGGGACGGTCAGCGCGCCGGGATATCGGTCGCCATATCCGGGGAACGGGAACTGGCCACCGCCCGTTTTGGCGGCTCCCTGCAAAACCGGCTGTATTTCCCCGCAGCCTCCAACGAGGACAGCAGGCTCGCTTGGCCCAGGATGCCTTCCACGGAAAAGGTGAAAGGGCGGGCGGTGGCCTTCGGACCATTCGCAGGAAGCGAGCCCGTGGTCTGCCAGGTCTATGACCTCGCCATAGCGGACCAGTGGCACCAGGACATGGGCAGGGAGCTGAACGCCAAGCAGGGAACCCTGCCCTTCCGGATTGAGTCATTGCCCCCGCTCGTCTCAGCGACGGACGTTCAGGAGTCTGCAACGAACCCGGTCTCATCCGTGGCCGCCGCCGGGTCCACCCCGCCCGGACTTCTGATCGGCGTGGGTGGGGACGAGCTCTCCCCGGTCCGCCTGCACGTACCCGCCGGCGGCGTTTTCACCATCCTTGGCCGCCCCGGCGGCGGTAAAACGAACAGCCTCCGCGCGCTACGGATCCTCAACCCGGAAACCTGCTGGGTGCATCCGCCGGATGCCGCAGAGCCGGACAGGTTTTGGACATCACTGCGCCTGGACGCCGCGTCCCGGGCTCCGGCGGGGAGCCGGGTCCTGATCGCCGACGATGCCGACCACCTGTCTCCCGATGCGCTGACTGCACTGGCGGAACTCCAGTCACGGGGCCACACCGTCATGTTGACAGCAAACTACAATCCCCTGCTGCTGCAACGCCTCCCCCTTGCTATGGCGTCCAGGGCTCACGGCGCCGGAATGCTGCTCGCGCCGCGCTCCATGGCGGACGGGGACCTCTTCGGCGTCCGCTTCGAGGCGGAGCCCGCTGCTCCGCCGGGCAGGGCAGTGCTGATTTCCGGAGCAGGGTCCGCCGCCCTCCAGGTTGCCTGGGCGCCGCCCGGGGCTGAGGCCGGCGGCAGCGGCGGCAGCAAAACTGGCTACAAGGCCGGCGGCACTCCGCCGGCCCGGGAAGCATAGGCGATAACGCTGCTGTGGAACAGGAGCACAAGGGCTGCCACCGCAGGGACAACCATCGCCAATCCAGCAAGGACCAGGCCGCTGGTCAGGGTGGGGAAACCGATCGTCAGAACGAACAGTTGGGCCACCAGGGCCGCCGCACGGGTCCACCGGAACCCGCGGTACAGGAAATGACCCACCGCGAACAACCACGCCGAAAAGGCGAGCAAAAGCCCGAGGGTAAACACCGCACCCCAGAACGACAGGACGGGGCTCCCCGATACCAGCTCGAATGCGTACCATGCAGCTGCCGCCAGGAGGGCCGTCGCCTCGGCCGCAACCACCACGGCAATAAGGACAGCGGCGCGGGGAGGCCGCACCTTCCCTGATGCAACGGCACCGTCCTGGCCGGGGTGGGTTCCCCCGGGAGGGGGCGGGGACTCTGCAGGCATGGAAGGGGGTCTTGACACACTGGCACCATACCCGACATAGTCGGAGACTGGTGAGGGCCAGCGCCAGCAGTGTGATGTATCGCTCAGCATTCCCGGGATATCAAGCGTTATTACCCCTTGTTTACACAGCGTTAACATGACAGGCTTGATGGAGATGACCAAGGGGGCCCTGCCGGGCCCTTTTCCTTTGTAGCTACTAGTGAATAATTTCACAAAGGGCGATTCCCAGAAATGGAGCAACTAATCAGCATGGATTGGCGTAACCGCGCAGCGTGCCTCGAGAAGGATCCTGAACTCTTCTTCCCCGTCGGGAACACGGGGCCGGCCCTCCTGCAGATCGAGGAAGCCAAAAGTGTCTGCCGCCGGTGCCCGGTAGTCGATACCTGCCTTCAGTGGGCACTTGAGTCCGGCCAGGACGCCGGCGTCTGGGGCGGCATGAGCGAAGACGAGCGCCGCGCCCTTAAGCGCCGGGCAGCCCGGGCACGCCGCGCTTCATAAGCGGCAGGCCCCCGGACATACAGCGGAAGGATATCCGCCAAATAGAAAGAGCCCCGGCAGCAACCGATCAGGTTGCCGCCGGGGCTCTCTCCATTTAATGCCAAGGGACGCCGCCGGACAGCAGGCGCCGTCCGGCTACCGGCCTAAGAGGCTCAGGCGGATGCGGACCGCTGTGCCGCCGCCTTCGCGGGGCAGCCACTGGATGGTTCCGCCAAGCTCGCTGGTCACCAGGGTCCGCACGATCTGAAGGCCAAGACCCTCGACGTGCGGAGTATCCGGTAATCCCACGCCATTGTCGGCGATGGTCACGGTGAGCTCTTCGTCGTCGCCATCCTCGCCCTCCGCACGGTCGGCAATAAGCCACACCGTCCCTGCCCGCCCTTCAAGGCCATGTTCCACAGCGTTGGTGACCAGTTCGTTGATCACCAGTGCAAGGGGGGTGGCCAGGTCGCTGGGAAGCTCGCCGAAAGTGCCCGAACGTTCCGTCTTCACCTGCTGGGATGGTGAGGCGACCTCGGCGGACAGCCTGAACTGCCGACCAATCAGCTCATCGAAATCGACGCTCTGGGTCAGGCCCTGGGACAGGGTCTCGTGGACCAGCGCGATCGTCGCAACCCGGCGCATCGCCTGCTCCAGGCCTTGTTTGGCTTCCTCGCTCACCATCCGGCGCGACTGCATCCGCAGCAGGGCAGCCACGGTTTGAAGATTGTTTTTCACCCGGTGGTGGATTTCCCGGATGGTGGCGTCCTTGGTCACCAGCTCCATTTCCCGCCGCCTAAGCTCCGACACATCGCGGCACAGCACCAGGGCACCGAACCGTTGCTGTTCGTCACGAAGGGGAATCGCCCGCAGGGACAAGCTAACGCCGCGGGACTCGATTTCACTGCGCCACGGCATCCGGCCGGTAACAACCAGGGGCAAGGTTTCATCGACCATCCGACGGTCCTTGAGGAGGCTGGCAGTTACTTCCGCCAAGGAACGGCCCTCCAGCGATTCACCATCACCAAGCCGGCGGAAGGCAGAAACACCGTTGGGGCTGGCGTACTGCACCACGCCGTCGGCGTCGAGCCTGATCAATCCGTCCCCCACCCGCGGCGCGCCGCGGCGCGACCCCGTTGGCGAAGCGAAGTCGGGCCACAGGCCAAGCGTTCCCATCCGCAACAGGTCATAGGCGCACTGACGGTACGTCAGCTCAAGCCGGGACGGCATCCGTGAGCTGGACAGGTCCATGTGCGTAGTGACAACGGCCAGGGTCCGCCCATTTCGTACCATGGGGACAGCCTCGACCCGCAGTGCCATGTCGCTGCTCCAGTTTGTCTCGCTGGAGCGCTCGATGGCCCTGCTGTTCCAGGCCTTGTCCACCAGGGGCCGAAGGTCGGAGCGGATGCCTTCGCCGACGAAGTCCCCGTGGAACACGGTGTGCGTAGTGGACGGCCGGACGTGCGCCAGCGCCACGTACCCGTATTCCGGATGCGGGAACCACAGTGCGAGGTCGGCGAAGGCCAGGTCCGCAACCATCTGCCAGTCCCCCACCAGCAGGTGAAGCCATTCGGCATCACCCGGGCCGAAATCGGCGTGCTCCCTGATGGGGTCGGTAAAGATTGCCACTGCACCTCCAGTTGCGACGCCTGATTGATCAGCGCCGGACGATAGACCTCAAGAGCCTCAATGCTACCGACAGCGACGCCATATCGTCGGTTTCGAGTGCGTTGACCTCATCGAACATGCTCTTCGCGCGGCCCAGCTGTTCGGCGTTCCGCGCCTCCCACTCCGTGAGCCGCGCCTCGGGCGAGCCGCCCGCGGCCGTGGCGTCCAGCACCGCCGTCGTAATGTCCGACACCGTGGAGTACAGGTCATCGCGAAGCGCTGCCCTTGCCAGTGCCTGCCACCTGTCCTGCCGGGGAAGGCTGCTGATCCGTTCCAGGAGGGAATCGGCGTGGAAACGGTTGAACACCGTGTAATACGCGGCGGCGATGTCCTCAACCGGCTCTTTCCGCAGGCGGGCGATCTTGGCAATGTCCAGAAGGACAAAGCTTTCGAACAGTTCAGCCCAGCGCAGGGCAAGGCCATCCGGAAGTTCCCATTCGCGCGCGTTCTCGAGCCAGCTGCCCACCCGTTCCCGGTCTTCGCCGCGCAAGTAGTCCAGGACGCGTGCACGCAGGGGATCCATCAACGGCTTGAACTCAGCCACCACTTCATCGATGGGCTGGGAGACGGTTCCCTGGGTGAGGAGCCACCGCACTGCGCGGTCAAGCAACCTGCGGATATCCAGGTGGACCGTGCTCCAGTGCTCCGTGGGGAACGACGCAGGCAGGCTGTTGAGCTCCCGGACCATCACGTCCAGCTCGTAAATCTCCCGCAGCGCGACGAAGGCCTTGGCCACGGCCACTTCGCTGGCCGACGTTTCCTCCATGACGCGGAAAGCGAAAGTGATGCCTCCCATGTTGATCATGTCGTTGGCCACCACCGTTGCGATGATTTCACGCCGCAGCGGATGCGTGTCCAGCTCAGCGTCGAAACGTTCACGCAGTTGCGTCGGGAAATAACCGCGGAGGGTCTGCCGGAACCACGGATCGTCCGCGAGATCGCTTTCCCGCAGGGCCGTCGCCAATTCGATCTTGGCGTAGGCCGCGAGGACGGAGAGCTCAGGCGACGTCAGGCCCTGGCCCTGCTGCAGCCGTTCGCGCAGGGTCTCCGTGGTGGGCAGGGCCTCAAGGTCGCGCTTCAGATCGGCCGATTTTTCCAGCCAGTCCATGAGGCGTTCGTAACTGGGGCTCCACTCCGCAACCCTTGTGCGGTCGTTCAGCAGCAGGATGTTCTGGTCAATGTTGTCTTCCAGGACGAGGCGGGCAACCTCGTCGGTCATCGAGGCAAGGAACTCGGCGCGTTCGGCCGCGTCCAGCCTGCCGGCAGCCACCATCCGGTCAACGAAGATCTTGATGTTGACCTCATGGTCGGAGCAGTCCACGCCTGCGGAGTTGTCGATGGCGTCGGTATTCAGGATGACACCCTGCAGTGCTGCCTCGATCCGTCCGCGCTGGGTCATTCCGAGATTCCCGCCTTCGCCCACCACCTTGACGCGGAGGTCCCTGCCATCAACCCTGATCGAGTCGTTGGCCTTATCCCCCACCGAAGCATTGGACTCGCTGCTGGCCTTCACGTACGTCCCGATGCCGCCGTTGTAGAGAAGATCTGCCGGGGCCAGCAGGATGGCCCGCAGGAGTTCGGGCGGGCTGAGCTCCGTAATGTGGGCGGGAAGTCCCAGGGCGTCGCGTACCTGGGGGGACACCGGGATGGACTTGGCCTGCCGCGCAAAGACACCGCCGCCTTCGCTGATGAGGGACTTGTCGTAGTCGTCCCATGATGACCGGGGCAGTTCGAACAGGCGCCGGCGTTCAGTGAAGGACGACTCCTCGTCCGGCGTGGGATCCAGGAAGATGTGCCGGTGGTCGAAGGCAGCGAGCAGCCGGATATGCCGGGACAGCAGCATGCCGTTGCCAAACACGTCGCCGGACATATCGCCCACGCCCACCACGGTGAACGGCTGGGTCTGGGTGTCCAGGTCCAGCTCGCTGAAGTGCCGTTTCACGGATTCCCATGCACCGCGGGCGGTGATGCCCATGGCCTTGTGGTCGTAGCCAACGGAGCCGCCCGAAGCGAAAGCGTCTCCCAGCCAGAATCCGTACTCAGCGGCCAGGCCATTGGCAATGTCCGAGAATGTCGCAGTCCCCTTGTCCGCTGCGACCACGAGGTAGGAATCGTCGTCGTCATGCCTGACCACGTCCGACGGCGGCACCAGCTTCTCGTCCGCACCTTCGGTAACCAGATTGTCGGTGAGGTCCAGCAGGCCCCGGATGAAGGTCTTGTAGCTTTCGACACCTTCGGCCATCCACGCCGCCCTGTCGACGGACGGGTCCGGCAGCTGCTTGGCAAAGAAGCCGCCCTTGGCCCCGGTGGGAACGATGACGGCGTTCTTTACCGTCTGTGCCTTCACCAGGCCGAGCACCTCGGTGCGGAAGTCCTCCCGGCGGTCCGACCAGCGCAGGCCGCCACGGGCGACCTTGCCAAATCGGAGGTGCACACCCTCAACCCGCGGAGAGTAGACCCAGATCTCAAACATGGGACGCGGGAACGGCAAGCCGTTGATCCGCGCCGGATCGAGCTTGAAGCTCAGGTGCCGCTTGTCCTGGTAGAAGTTCGTCCGCAGGGTGGCCTCGATGAGGTTCACAAACGTCCGCAGGACACGGTCAGCGTCAAGTGTTGCAACTTTTTCGATGGACGCTGACAGTTCTTCCCGCACGGATTCCTGGGCGGCCTGCCGTGCATCGCGGTCCAGGGACGGGTCGAACCGTGCTTCGAACAGGGCACTGAGCCCCCTGGTCACATCAGGGTTGGCGAGGAGGGTGTCGGCCATGAACCCGAACGAATTGGTGTTGCCCATCTGGCGCATGTAGCGGGCGTAGGCACGCAGGACGGTGATCTGGCGCCAGTGCAGCCCTTCCCGAAGGACCAGGCGGTCGAAAGCGTCGGATTCTGCCGCACCTGTCACAGCCGCGCTGAAGGAATCCGCCAGGAAGCCTCCGGTTGCCACCGGGTCGACGCCTGCGGGGTATTTCAGACCGAGGTCGTACAGGAAGAAATCGCGGCGGTCCGCGGTCTCGATTTCGAAGGGCCGTTCGTCGAGCACCTCGAGTCCCAGGTTGTGGAAGAACGGAAGGATTTGGCTCAGGCTCTTGGGCTCGAGCATGTAAAGCTTGACCCGCGCATCTTCCTCAAGCGTTGCGCCCGCCCCCTCGGGGAGGTAGACGTGGACGCCCGGGCGCTCCTGCCGTGCCCCCTCGGTGCGTTCGGCCGCCGCTCCGTACTTCTCGAAGCGGGCAATGTCGTCAAGGGCGTCTTCCACTTCGTAGTCCACCCGGTAGCTCGCCGGGAACGCTTCAGCCCAAATTGCCGCCAGTTCCTTGGCTTCCGCCGCGTCGCCGCCGTCGCGCAGCACCTCGGCGATGCCCTCGCTCCAGGACCTGGCCGCACGGACCAGCCGCTTTTCGAGCTCTCCGCTGTCAACGTGGCTGACGTCTGCATCCTTCGGCAGGCGGATCCTGAAGAAGAGGCGGGCCAGAGCCGATTCGGTCATCCTGGCTTCGTAGTCAATGGAAACCGCTTGGAAGGTCTCTCGGAGTTCCTGCTCGATCCGAAGCCTGACATTGGTGGTGTAGCGATCCCTGGGCAGGTAGACGACAGCCGACATGAAGCGGCCGTAGATGTCGGGGCGGAGGAAGAGCCGGGTCCTTCGGCGCTCCTGCAGCTTCTGGATGCCCACTGCCGTGGCGGCGAGGTCGGGGACTTCGATTTGGAACAGCTCGTCGCGGGGATAGGTCTCCAGGATGCCGAGCAGGTCCTTTCCGGAGTGCGAGTCCGGTGGGAACCCCGCATTGCGGAGAACGGCGTCGACCTTTTCCCGGACGATCGGGACTTCACGCACTGAACCGGTGTAGGCGCTGGTGGCAAACAGCCCGATGAAGCGCCGTTCTCCATTGACGTTGCCGGCGGCGTCGAAACTCTTAACGCCGATGTAGTCCAGGTAGGCGGACCGGTGGACGGTGGAACGGGAATTGGCCTTCGTGATGACTAGGGCACGCTTTTCCCGCGCCTTTTTGCGTCCTGTATCAGTCAGATGCTGGATGTGGGGGGAATCGGCCGCTGCCCGGAGCAAGCCAAGGCCGCTGTCCTCCCGCAATTCCAGGACGTCCTCCCCGTCCACGTTGATGAGGACGTATTCCCGGTATCCGAGGAAGGTGAAGTTGCCGTCGTCGAGCCAGCGCAGGAGGTCCTGCGCCTGCCGCAGTTCGGCGATCTGGGCCGGGTTGGCTACCTGGTCAAGGCTTTCGGCGATCTCCAGCGCCTTTTGGCGCATTTTGGGCCAGTCTTCGACGGCCGCGCGTACGTCCTTAAGCACTCGCTGCAGTCCTTCAAGCAGCGACGCTTTGGCTTCGTCGGAGATGCGGCCGATCTCGACGGCGATCCATGACTCCATATATGAGGCATTTTCGCCGGTGGCAATCAGGTGGGACAGGCTCGGCATCGCTGCGGTGTCACCGCTGGAAATTCCGATATGCGACGGAACCCTGTTGACCTTGACCAGGTGCCCGGATTCCCGGTTGCGCGTGGCAACGAACATAGGGTGGATGACCAGCTTGATGGCCGCATGCTGACGGACCAGTTCAGCGTTGACTGAATCCACCAGGAAAGGCATGTCGTCCGTGACGACGAATACGACGCTGCTGTCTTCCTCATCGGCAATGGCCACCTTCGCCTGCCCGGGCAGACGCCCCGATGCGACCTCGCGGTGATGGTCCGCCCGCTTAGCCAGCAGCTCCTGCGGATAGCTGCGCGCGTCCTCCTCGGCGAGATGCTGGTAGTAGTCCCCCATGAAGCCTTCAAAGCCTTCTACGGATAGGGCCTGATCCTCCACGCTGGATCCAGACGACATCAACAAACGCCTCCATCACACGATATGCGCTGCACCTTTGCAGCTCTTATGGCGAGCCTAGTCCTTTGCCCTGCGGCCTGCTGTGGAAGAAAATACAGAGGATTTGGGCTTTTGCTGGACGGATGCACAAACGAGTTCGCGGATTGAGCGGCGAAGGGCTGACTGGGGCGACGATTCGAGCAGCAACGATCCGGCAAGCAGGGCAGCATCCGCGGCAACGTTGTCGTACGGGAGGAATGCCTGAAGCTCGGATGCCGGACCGTAACGCTCCCAGGCATCCCGCAATTGCCGTTCGGGGCCCCTGCCAACAGAGGACGACCGCACTTTGTTCATCACCACCGTGGGCGAGGCTTGGGGAACAGCGTTCTCCAGTTCAGCAAGGCCCCTAACCAACCTCGGCACGCCCACGGGATCAGCAGCCCCGACCGCAAACACGGTGTCTGCCATCTCCAGTGCACGCAGGGTTGCCCCGTTTCGCCGTGGCGCCATGGTGTCAAAGCTCAGTTCTTCATCCGCTTCCAGGCAGAAGCCGGTGTCCACCACAACAACGTCGGCGATCTGCCGCGCCCGTTCCAGGACGATCGCCAGGGCCGGTGCCCTGAGCTCCGTCCAGCGATCTGCCCGCGTTATGCCGGTGAGTACCTTGAAGGTACCGGCAGTCGTTGCCACAGGAGCGGCAAGCCTGCGGAGGGCTTCTGCATCCAGGGCGCCCTGGTCCGCAAGCCGGCAGGCCTGGGCCAATGCAGCCGATTCGTCGAGCAGTCCGAGGACCGCAGCGACGCTCGCCCCGTAGCTGTCGGCGTCGATGAGGAGGACCTGCTCGCCGTCGGCCGCCAGTTCAGCTGCCATGTTGGCGGCGAGGGTGGTCCGGCCCGGAGAGCCGGCGGGACCCCACACTGCGATGATTCGACCTGGTCCTGGCCCGCCCGTATCTGGCTCAGGCTCCGCGGCAACGGGATGCAGGGCTGCACCGGTGTCCGCGAGGGAGCTCATTGCGGCCGTACGGCCCGGCGCTCCTGTCAACTGCTCTACGGCGTCGGCGATCCGGTCCGAAAGTTCTGCGGATTGGACGCCTGTCAGGGCTGATGCAACACCGATCTTGCGGAGCCGCGCTGCTTCCTCGGCGCTGTCGGTGAGGGCGATGATGGCCACGCCAACGGCTCCCAGCCGGTCTACCAACGAAGCCGTGAGGCCTTCGGATCCGTCTGCCACGACGGCCGCCCTGGCCAGCCCGCTTTGGCACGCTGCCAGCAGTTCGGGGAGTTCGGCGCACCTCCTGACCACGGTGACAGGGCCGTGCAGGCGTTCGAGTCCGCCCACCAGATCTTCCCGGCTTTGCCCGACGGTAACGACAGGTATGCTCACTTGGCGCCCCCGGGGTTCCACACGACGGAGATCCGGGCGTCGTTGGCCTGGGCGCCCAGGATGGCCGGCATCCGACTGTCCTCCACCAGCACCATCAGCACTGTGCTCTTGGCGGATCCGAGAGTTGTTGAACCTGCTGTTACCTCGGCGATTTCTGCACCCGGCAGCAGGAGCTTAGGCTCACTGAATCCGTTCTTGGCATCCGGCTGGGCAACCCAGACATCCACGCGGGCCCCGGCGATAACCTGCGCAGGCAGCGTTTCGTCCACCGTAATGGCCACTGGTTTGCGGTCAAGGTCGTCAACCTCCCCGAGGCTGGCACGAGGGACCAGTTGGTCTTTTCCGATGCGCTGCACGGCCACTACGCCCTGGGGCAACCCGGATTCGGCGGTGATGTAGTGCTGTTCCGAATCGCCGAGCCGCACCTTGGCACGGACCACGTTCTCCTCCGTCAGCGCTTCGCCCACGGCTATCCCGTCGCGGGCAGCGTAGACCTCCGTGGTTTGGTCTGCACTTCCGACCAGGAATACAACTCCCGCCACTGACGCAAGCACCAGGAGGATCCCCACCAGCAGGCGCGGATCTTTCCACGACGGGCGCTTCAGGCGTGCTGATGCGGCTGAAGTTTCTGGAACCATGCCGTTTCTCCCCCTCGACGTGCCGGCGGGCCGTTCCGCGGCCGGACACCTCATTGTTGCGGGACGGACGCCGGAACAAAAGTCAAAGCCCCAAATATGGCGGAACTGTGGATAACGCAAGCGTGCACCCCGTTCGGATGGCAAAATGGAGGCATGCCCAGGTTCCTCACACTCGCAGATGTTGCCGAGCAGCTTCAGATCAACTCTCCAGCCGCTTACGCACTGGTACGGAGCGGGGAATTGAAGGCCATTCAGGTTGGTGGACGCGGGCAATGGCGTGTGGAAGAGAAGATGCTGGAACAGTACATCGAGGAACGCTACGCAGAAGCCAGCAGGATGATTCAGGAGTCCAAGTCGAAGTCGGTCTGAGCGGGCGCGTGTTTCGTCCCTGCCGGCAGTGCCGGGCCCGGGCGTTGGCTACAGTCCGGCTTGTTTCCTCGACCTAATGGCCGCAAGCGCGGCGAACGGCACGGTTGATACATCTCCCACGTTCCGGCTCCTCCGGGCTTCACCGGGAGTCACTGCCGCTAAGTCCACATAGTCCTTGCCCACGCGGTCGATCACGCCTTCCAACCGTGTGATGCCCGCGCTGCCACCGAGGCTGATACTCAGCTCAGCTCTGTCCCTGGCAAGGGCACGGAGCGAATGCGCCAACCCAAGCGCGCGCCGCACGGCTGACGGCTCGGTTTGCGCAAGCCTGCCCATGCCCACGTAGCGGGCAACCGCCGGGTATGGAATGAGGACCTGGTACCAGTCTTCGTCAATAACCAGCGCCTCGGCACCAGCGTGGGCAAGGCGGCCATGGACAGATTCTCCGTTCCGGAGGTGGACCCCCAGCGTGCATCCAAGTACTCCGCGGAGCCTGTCGGACAACGCGATGGCCACCAGTTCAGCGCGGGTCCTCTCCCCGATCTCGGCCTCCAGTGAAAGCCGGTCCGATTCCGCCAGCTGGCTTTCGAGGTCGTTGAAGAGTGCATCCCAGCGCATTCGGCCACAGTAAGTCCGACCGGGCAGGCCGTCAATTCCAGGAACTTTTTCTCTCCACCGTATGGACATATGACAGAACACAGGCGCAAACTGAATCAAGCATTACCAAACTGCATCAAACTGCATCAAAAGGATGAATAATGATGAAGCGCGACTCCCACGGAATCAGAATGGACGCCCTTACGGCCCTGGCGTTGTTGGTCCTGGGAGCTGTGCTCGTCTTTATTGGATGCGGTCTTGTCCTGCAGTGGCAGGAGGCATCGGCCAGGCACCAGAGCACGTCCGCCGAGGACATCCTGGGGGCCGTAGCATTATTTTCGGGTTCGTCATTGATCGCCTGGTGGTTCCTGTGCCTTCTGGCCGCCGGCGCGGGCGTGCTCCTGGAGCGGCAAGGAAAGGTCCGTGCAGCTTCGCTGACGCGCAGGCTTTCGCCGGCCTTCATGAGGCGCCTGGTCGTCGCGGCCGTCTCATTACAACTGGTATCGGGTGCAGCGGCAAACGCCGAGACCCCCGCTCCGGGTCCGCAGTGGGCGCCCACGCAGGACTATGCCTCGGCTATGGAGGCAACCCCGGACATGCCGGCCCCGAGCTCGGTACCTTCCACAGGTACGGCAGGCGACCCTATGTCGGACGCCACCTCCACACCGGCTGCGGCCTCGGATGCGAGCATTCCGGAGCAGACAGTGACGCCGGGATTGATCCCGACGTCAACGGCACCGGACGAACTTGCGCAAGCAACGCCCGCTGCTGCCCCAATCACTGCGGACGCGGGCTCCGGCGCGGCGGACCATTCCCGGCTGCAGCCTGGATGGCAGCCCGGCACCACCCCGGTGGTGGACCCAGGACTGATGGCCTCCCCCGCCACGCGCGGAGGGGCCACACCGGTTGGGGGGTCAGTTCACACAACAGGAACCGTGGCAGTCCTCGCGGGGGACACCCTGTGGGACATTGTGCGGGGCCAGTTGGGCAGCAATGCTTCCGACATCGACGTCGCCCTTGAGTGGCCCCGATGGTACGAAGCCAACAGGGCTGTCATCGGCCAGAACCCGGATGTCCTGCTCCCGGGCCAAGTCCTGCAGCCACCCTCACCGTCCTAAGCATCCGTAACCATGCCGGCCGAGTGCCGGCACCGCAAGAACAAAGGGGAAAGCAATGCCAGCAGTAACGCCGATCCGCGCCCTCCAGGGAGGAACCGAAAGTAGTGCTGAAAAGGGCTTCACCCCTGGCGCAGCCAGCCAGGAGGCGCTGCGCCAGACACAGCTGCGACAGGGCCAGTTGCGGGCCCTCGGCCAGGGCCGGCAGGCCCCGCGTCCCGGAGAGCCGGTTCAGCTCCGGGCAGCCGACGAGGAAGCGGAAGTCCGGGCCCTCACCCGGGGAACAGTGCAGGCGGCCATGGAAGTGCTGGCCGGTATCCGGCCCGTCCACCAGCTGGCCCGCCGGCTTGACCCCCGATGCCTCGCTGCCCTCCAGCATCGGGCCGCACTGATTCGGCGGGAAATCACCAGGACCGGAAATCCTGCGCTGGGCCGGCTGCACCGGAACTCCATTGTCAGGTCAGTAAGGATCTGCGAAGTGGCAGAAGGCACCTACGAAGCAAGTGCAGTGGTAGTCGATGACGTACGTGCGCGGGCCGTGGCAGTCCGCCTGGAGCGCAGCAAGCAGGTTTGGCGAGTCACGGAACTCGTCATTGGATAATCACCCGCATGGCCGCCCGGACCAAGGAAGGGCAGGACCCCGGGATGCTGTCTCCTGCTGGCCCTGCCCTTGCCTTACACGTCGTCGTCCGTGGACGCCGCTTTAGCGCCGCTTCTTTTTGGCCGGACGCTTGGCGGCTTCCTTTGCCGCATCCTGCTCCGCAGCCTTCGCGGGGTTGCCTGAGCGCCCTGAGGAACGGGTTTCCACCCGGGTCTGGGTGCCACCGCCCTCGCTGGGTGCCGTGTACTGCAGCTGCGCAGGCTTTTCGGGCGCTTCCAGACCGGCCGCCCGGACCTGCGGCTCAACATGCTCGGTGTGTCCGCCGGCGGCGTCCTCCACCACCACGTCCTGGGCCGGAGTCACTTCGACTTCCAGGTTGAACAGGAACCCAACGCTTTCCTCCCGGATGGCTTCCATCATGCTTTGGAACAGGGTGAAACCCTCACGCTGGTACTCCACAAGGGGATCGCGCTGGGCCATGGCACGCAGCCCGATGCCCTCCTTGAGGTAGTCCATCTCGTACAGGTGTTCCTGCCATTTGCGCCCGATGACTGACAGCACGACGCGGCGTTCCAGTTCCCGCATGCTCTCCGACCCGATGCTTTCCTCCCGCGCCTGGTAGACAAGCCGGGCATCCGAAAGCAGCTCTTCCTTCAGGAACTCCACCGTCAGCCGGGACTTTCCTCCGGCTTCTTCGATGATGTCATCCGCGCTCACGCTCACCGGGTACAGCGTCTTGAGATTGGTCCACAGCTGGTTGAAGTCCCAGTCGTCGCCGTTGCCTTCAGCGGTGGCGTCGTCAATCAGGGCCATGATGGTGTCCTCGACAAAGAACTGCACCTTTTCGTGCAGGTCGTCACCCTCGAGGATCCGGCGACGGTCGCTGTAGATCGCTTCACGCTGGCGGTTCAGGACGTCGTCGTACTTCAGCACGTTCTTCCGCTGCTCAGCGTTGCGGCCCTCCACCTGGCCCTGCGCCGAGGCGATGGCACGGGATACAAGTTTGGATTCGAGGGCCACATCGTCAGGAACGGAGCTGTTCATGAGGCGTTCTGCGGCACCCGAGTTGAACAGCCGCATGAGGTCGTCCGTCAGGGAAAGGTAGAACCGGGATTCGCCAGGGTCGCCCTGGCGTCCGGAACGGCCGCGGAGCTGGTTGTCAATGCGACGGGACTCATGCCGTTCGGTACCGAGGACATACAGTCCACCCAGGTTCAGGACCTCTTCATGCTCATCCTTGACGGCCTGCTTGGCTGCTTCAAGTGCAGCCGGCCAGGCGGACTCGTACTCCTCGGAGTTTTCCTCCGGGTCGAGGCCGCGCTTGGCAAGTTCGGCGACCGCAGTAAACTCGGCATTGCCGCCCAGCATGATGTCGGTGCCTCGGCCCGCCATGTTGGTGGCCACCGTGACGGCTGCCTTACGGCCGGCCTGCGCAACGATCGCGGCCTCCCGTGCGTGGTTCTTGGCATTCAGGACTTCGTGGCGGATGCCGTCCTTGGCGAGCAGCCGGGAAAGATACTCGCTCTTTTCGACGCTGGTGGTACCCACCAGGACGGGCTGGCCCTTTTCATGGCGTTCGGCAATATCCCGGACGACGGCGTCGAACTTCACTGTTTCGTTCTTGAAGACGAGGTCGGACTGGTCGATGCGCTGCATGTCGCGGTTGGTGGGAATGGCCACAACGCCGAGCTTGTAGGTGCTCATGAACTCGGCGGCTTCAGTTTCAGCCGTGCCGGTCATGCCGGAGAGTTTGCCGTACATGCGGAAGTAGTTCTGCAGGGTGACGGTGGCCAGGGTCTGGTTCTCCGCCTTGATCTCGACGCCTTCCTTGGCCTCGATCGCCTGGTGCATGCCCTCGTTGTAGCGGCGGCCGGCCAGGATACGGCCGGTGTGCTCATCAACGATGAGGACTTCGCCGTCCATGATGACGTAGTCCTTGTCCCGCTTGAACAGTTCCTTGGCCTTGATGGCGTTGTTGAGGAAGCCGATCAGCGGCGTATTGGCGGACTCGTACAGGTTCGTAATGCCGAGGTAATCCTCAACCTTTTCGATGCCGCCCTCCAGGACGCCAACGGTGCGCTTCTTTTCGTCGACTTCGTAGTCTTTTTCGGGCTGCAGCCGAAGAACAACCTTTGCGAATTCGCTGTACCAGCGGTTCGTATCGCCCTGGGCCGGTCCCGAGATGATGAGCGGGGTACGGGCCTCGTCAATGAGGATGGAGTCCACTTCATCGACGATGGCGAAGTTGTGTCCGCGCTGGACCAGTTCGTTCCTGTCCCAGGCCATGTTGTCGCGCAGGTAGTCGAACCCGAATTCGTTGTTGGTTCCGTAGGTGATATCCGCAGCGTACTGCTCGCGCCGGACCGCAGGGTCCTGGTTGGCGAGGATGCATCCGCTGGTCAGCCCGAGGAAGCGGTAGACGCGGCCCATGAGGTCGGACTGGTATTCGGCGAGGTAGTCGTTCACGGTGACCACGTGGACACCCTTACCGGTGAGGGCATTCAGGTAGGCAGGAGCGGTTGCCACCAGGGTCTTGCCTTCACCGGTCTTCATTTCAGCAATGTTGCCCAGGTGGAGGGCGGCACCACCCATCAGCTGGACGTAG
>Ga0308160_10001327_pt1 | contig 35640 bp, 32 predicted proteins | sample PhyFR1_FD_201036 | JGI IMG/M metagenome (GOLD analysis project Ga0308160, IMG submission 201036) | Phyllosphere microbial communities from UC Gill Tract Community Farm, Albany, California, United States - DLSLF.R1 | ecosystem: Host-associated > Plants > Phyllosphere > Unclassified | place: USA... | reverse complement strand
CCTTCTCCGGCGGCCTGGACACCAGCTTCTGCATTCCCTATCTGCAGGCCAAGGGCTATGCCGTGCACACGGTGTTCGCCGATACCGGCGGGGTGGACGACGAGGAGCGCGACTTCATCGAGAAGCGCGCCGCCGAGCTGGGCGCGGCCAGCCACGTCACCGTCGATGGCGGCCCGGCGATCTGGAGCGGCTTCGTCAAGCCGTTCGTGTGGGCCGGCGAGGGCTACCAGGGCCAGTACCCGTTGCTGGTGTCCGACCGCTACCTGATCGTCGATGCCGCGCTCAAGCGCGCCGACGAACTGGGCACCAGGATCATCGCGCACGGCTGCACCGGCATGGGCAACGACCAGGTGCGCTTCGACCTGGCGGTCAAGGCACTGGGCGATTACGAAATCGTCGCCCCGATCCGCGAGATCCAGAAGGAGCACACCCAGACCCGCGCCTACGAGCAGAAGTATCTGGAAGAGCGCGGCTTCGGCGTGCGCGCCAAGCAGAAGGCCTACACGATCAACGAGAATCTGCTCGGCGTGACCATGTCCGGCGGCGAGATCGACCGCTGGGAAGCGCCGGGCGAGGGCACCCGCGGCTGGTGCGCGCCGCGCAGCGCGTGGCCGATCGAGCCGCTGACGGTGACCCTGAAGTTCGAGCACGGCGAAGCGGTGGCGGTGGACGGCAAGCCGCTGGAAGGCGCCAAGCTGCTGGCCAAGCTCAACAAGCTGTTCGCCCCGTACGGCGTGGGCCGCGGCATGTACACCGGCGACACCGTGATCGGGCTGAAGGGCCGCATCGTGTTCGAGGCGCCGGGCCTGATCGCGCTGCTGGCCGCGCACCGCGCGCTGGAAGACGCGGTGCTGACCAAGCAGCAGAACCGCTTCAAGCCGGAGGTGGCGCGCAAGTGGGTGGAGCTGGTCTACGAAGGCTTCTACCACGATCCGTTGAAGACCGACCTGGAGGCGTTCCTGGATTCCTCGCAGGCCAAGGTCAACGGCGAAGTGACGCTGGAGACCCGTGGCGGCCGCGTCGATGCGGTGGCGGTGAAGTCGCCGCACCTGCTCAACGCCAAGGGCGCGACCTACGCGCAGTCGGCGGACTGGGGCGTGGCCGAGGCGGAAGGCTTCATCAAGCTGTTCGGGATGAGCTCCACGCTGTACGCGCAAGTCAACCGCTGATCTTAAAAGCCCCTCTCCCGTCGGGAGAGGGGTTGGGGGCGCTGCAGGAAAGCCTCGGGACCAACCATGATGAACGCGTCGCCACGCGCCAGCCATGGGGAACTACTGCAGCGTCACTCACATTGTTCTCCATCCGGGCGCGTGGCGACGCGTTCGTCCTGGTTGCTTCTTGAAGTTTCTTGAGGCGCCCCTCATCCGCCCCTTCGGGGCACCTTCTCCCGGTGGGAGAAGGGAACTCCCCCGCTTTTTTGCCAGGCCGTCGCCGCGGCCCATCGATCGAACCGACATGACCGATCTGCTCGAACCCACCCTCGCGCATCTGCACCAGCTGGTGTCCTTCGACACCCGCAACCCGCCGCGCGCGATCGGCACCGATGGCATCTTCGCTTACCTGCGTGCGCAGTTGCTCGGGTTCCAGGTCGAGGTGATCGATCACGGGGCCGGCGCGGTCAGCCTGTACGCGGTGCGCGGCACGCCCCAGTACCTGTTCAACGTGCACCTGGACACGGTGCCGGATTCGCCGCACTGGAGCGCCGACCCGCATCGCATGCGTCGCACCGAGGACCGTGTGATCGGGCTGGGCGTGTGCGACATCAAGGGCGCGGCCGCGGCACTGGTCGCAGCGGCCAACGCCGGCGACGGCGATGCCGCGTTCCTGTTCTCCAGCGATGAGGAAGCCAACGATCCGCGCTGCATCGCCGCGTTCCTGGAGCGCCGCATTCCCTACGAGGCGGTGTTGGTGGCCGAGCCGACGATGAGCGAGGCGGTACTGGCGCATCGCGGCATCAGTTCGGTGCTGATGCGCTTCGCCGGCCGCGCCGGGCATGCGTCGGGCAAGCAGGATGCGTCGGCCAGCGCGCTGCACCAGGCGCTGCGCTGGGGCGGCAAGGCGTTGGACCATGTCGAGTCGCTGGCGCATGCGCGCTTCGGCGGCCTGACCGGCTTGCGCTTCAACATCGGCCGGGTCGAGGGCGGCATCAAGGCCAACATGATCGCGCCGGCCGCAGAGTTGCGGTTCGGTTTCCGGCCGCTGCCGTCGATGGACGTGGACGCGCTGCTGGCGACCTTCGCCGGTTTCGCCGATCCGGCCGCCGCACACTTCGAGGAGACCTTCCGCGGGCCGAGCCTGCCCAGCGGCGGCGCTTCGGACAAGAGTGGCGCGCACGCCGAGGACAAGCGCCTGGCCGCGCGCGACGTCGCCGATGCGCTGCACTTGCCGATCGGCAATGCGGTGGACTTCTGGACCGAGGCCTCGCTGTTCTCGGCCGGCGGCTACACCGCGCTGGTCTACGGCCCGGGCGACATCGCCCAGGCGCACACCGCCGACGAGTTCGTGACGCTGCAGCAGTTGCAGCGCTATGCCACCTCGGTGGACCGCATCATCAACGGCGTGCGCTGAGCACGCGCCGCCGGGGCCACGGCCCTTCCATCCCGGATCACGGAACCGCCATCACCGCCATGCACGCCAACAAGCAAACCCGCCAGACCATCGTCCGCCTGCTCTCGAGCATGGCCAGCGCCAAGGAGATCAGCCAGTACCTCAAGCGCTTTTCGCAGCTGGACGCCAAGCGCTTCGCCGTGGTCAAGGTCGGCGGCGCGGTGCTGCGCGACGATCTGGAGGCGCTGACCTCGTCGCTGTCGTTCCTGCAGGAAGTCGGGCTGACCCCGATCGTGCTGCACGGCGCCGGTCCGCAGCTGGATGCGGAGCTGTCGGCCGCCGGCATCGAGAAACAGACCGTCAACGGCCTGCGGGTGACCTCGCCGGAAGCGCTGGCGATTGTGCGCAAGGTGTTCCAGGCCTCCAACCTCAAGCTGGTCGAAGCGCTGCAACAGAACGGCGCGCGCGCTACCTCGATCACCGGCGGGGTGTTCGAGGCGCAGTACCTGGACCGCGACACCTACGGCCTGGTCGGCGAGGTCAAGGCGGTGAACCTGGCGCCGATCGAGGCCAGCCTGCAGGCCGGCTCGATCCCGGTGATCACCAGCCTGGGCGAAACCCCGAGCGGGCAGATCCTCAACATCAACGCCGATTTCGCCGCCAACGAACTGGTGCAGGAACTGCAGCCGTACAAGATCATCTTCCTCACCGGCACCGGCGGGCTGCTCGACGAGGCGGGCAGGGTGATCGATTCGATCAACCTGTCTACCGAGTACGCGCACCTGATGCAGCAGCCATGGATCAACGGCGGCATGCGGGTCAAGATCGAGCAGATCAAGGATCTGCTGGACCGCCTGCCGCTGGAATCGTCGGTGTCGATCACGCGCCCAGCCGACCTGGCCAAGGAACTGTTCACCCATAAGGGTTCGGGCACGCTGGTGCGGCGCGGCGAGAAGGTGCTGCGCGCCACGGCGTGGAGCGAGCTGGACACGCAGCGGCTGAAGTCGCTGATCGAATCCAGCTTCGGCCGCACCCTGGTGCCGGACTATTTCGACAAGACCCGGCTGCTGCGTGCCTACGTCAGCGAGAACTACCGCGCCGCGGTGATCCTGACCAACGAGGACGGCTACACCTACCTGGACAAGTTCGCGGTGCTCGACGACGCGCAGGGCGAAGGCCTGGGACGCGCGGTGTGGAACGTGATGCGCGAGGAGACGCCGCAGCTGTTCTGGCGCTCGCGCCACAACAATCAGGTCAACATCTTCTACTACGCCGAATCCGACGGCTGCTTCAAGCAGGAGAAGTGGAAGGTGTTCTGGTACGGGCTGGAGAACTTCGAGCAGATCCAGCACTGCGTGGCGCATTGCGCCACCCGCAAGCCGACCTTGCTGGGCTGAGCGCGATGAGTCTGGACCTGCTGCCTGCGCTGTGGCGCGACGTGCCGACCCTGCAGGGCCGGCATGCATCGCTGGAACCGTTGCAGCATGCGCATGCCGACGCCTTGCGCGCGGCGCTGCACGGCAGCGGCCTGGAGCGGTTGTGGTACACCAGCGTGCCGGCGCCGGACCAGGTCGACGGTTACGTGGCCGCGGCGCTGGACGCGCAGGCGCAGGGCCGCGTGCTGCCGTTCGCGGTGCGCGATGCGGCCGGCGCGGTCGTCGGCAGCACCCGTTTCTACGGCCTGGACGCCGAGGTGCCGACGCTGCTGATCGGCTACACCTGGTATGCGCCGCGCGTGCAGCGCAGCGGGGTCAATACCGAGGTCAAGCGCATGCTGCTGCAGTACGCGTTCGAGACCTTGCAGTGCATCAGCGTCGGTTTCGAAACCAGCTGGTTCAACCACACCTCGCGCGCCGCCATCGCCCGGCTCGGCGCCAAGCAGGACGGCGTGCTGCGCAACCACAAGCGCCACGCCGACGGCACGCCGCGCGATACCGTGGTGTTCTCCATCATCGATACGGAATGGGCCGGGGTGAAACGCCACCTGCAGTTCCGCCTGGACTCGCATACATGACTTCCAACACCCATGGCGTCGGCATCGTCGGCGCGCGCGGCCACACCGGCGCCGAACTGATCAAGCTGGTCGCCGCGCATCCGCAGCTGCACCTGGCCTTCGTGTCCTCGCGCGAGCTGGCCGGCCAGCGCGTGGCCGAGCACAGCGCCGATTACGAGGGCGAGCTGCGCTACGAGAATCTGGACGCCGATGCGGTGGCGGCCAAGCGTGCCGATGCGGTGGTGCTGGCGCTGCCCAACGGCAAGGCCGCGCCCTACGTGGCGGCGCTGGATGCGGTGGCGGCCGAGACCATCGTCGTCGATCTGTCGGCGGACTACCGCTTCGATCCCAGCTGGTACTACGGCCTGCCGGAACTGACCCGCGGCCGTTACGCCGGGCAGAAGCGGATCAGCAATCCCGGCTGCTACGCCACCGCGATGCAGCTGGCGATCGCGCCGCTGCTCGACCAGCTGGCCGGCCCGCCGCAGTGCTTCGGCGTGTCCGGCTATTCCGGCGCCGGCACCACGCCGTCTGACAAGAACAACCCCGAGCTGCTGCGCGACAACCTGATGCCGTACGCGCTGACCGACCACATGCACGAGCGCGAAGTGTCCGCGCAACTGGGCGTGCCGGTGGAGTTCATGCCGCACGTGGCGCCGCATTTCCGCGGCATCACCATGACCGTGAACCTGTGGCTGCAGCAACCGCTGGCGCTGGACGCGATCCAGCGCCGCTACCGCGAGCGCTACGCCGGCGAGCCGCTGATCGAGGTGCTCGACGAGGCGCCGTGGGTCAGCCGCATCGCCGGCAAGCACGGCGTGCAGATCGGCGGCTTCACCCTGGCGCCGGGCAACAAGCGCCTGGTGGTGGTGGCGACCATGGACAACCTGCTCAAGGGCGCGGCGACGCAAGCGATGCAGAATCTGAATCTGGCGCTCGGCTTGGACGAACTGACCTCGATTCCGGTGGTGGGGCAGACCCAATGAGCTTCCTTGCCGCGGTTTTCGATTTCCCATTTCCCATTGCCGATTCCCCCAAAAAATGACCAATCTCCTCTGGCAAAAACCCGGCGTCGCCGTCGATGCCAAGATCCAGGCGTTCCTGGCTGGCGACGACGTGATCCTGGACCGCGAATTCTTCCTGCACGACATCGCCGCCAGCGGCGCGCATGCCGAAGGCCTGCAGCGCATCGGCATCCTGTCGGCCGACGAACTGGCCGGGCTGCAGCGCGAACTGGCGATCCTGGCCGAGGATTTCCGCAGCGGCGCGTTCGTGCTCGACGAGCGTTTCGAAGACGGCCATTCGGCGATCGAGGCGCGGCTCACAGAGCGCCTGGGCGACGCCGGCCGCAAGATCCACACCGGGCGCAGCCGCAACGACCAGATCCTGGTCGCCACCCGCCTGTGGCTGAAGGAACGGCTGGCGCAACTGGCGCAGCTGAGCCGTGAAATCGCCAAGGTCGCGCTGGACCGCGCGCAGGCCGAGCAGGCGCTGCCGCTGCCGGGCTACACGCATATCCAGCGCGCCGTGGTGTCCTCGGCGGGGATGTGGTGGGCCGGCTGGGCCGAGGCCTTCATCGACGATGCGATCCGCGCCCACGACACGCTGCGCCTGATCGACGCCAATCCGCTCGGCACCGCCGCCGGTTACGGCGTCAATCTGAAACTCGACCGCGAACACACCACCGCCGCGCTGGGCTTTGCGCGCATGCAGGTCAGTCCGATCTACGCGCAGCTGTCGCGCGGCAAGTTCGAGATGGCCGCGCTGGAAGCGCTGGGCAGCGCTACCCTGGACCTGCGCCGGCTGGCCTGGGACCTGTCGCTGTTCACCAGCGGCGAGTTCGGCTTCGTCGCCTTGCCGGCGCAGTACACCACCGGCAGTTCGATCATGCCCAACAAGCGCAACCCGGACGTGATCGAACTGATGCGCGCCACCCACGCCAGCGTGGCCGCGGCGCGCACCGAGATCGAGCAGTTGCTGTCGCTGCCGTCCGGCTACCACCGCGACCTGCAGAGCAGCAAGGGCGCGATCTTCCACGGCTTCGGCCGCGGCCTGGCCGCGCTGGAACTGCTGCCGGCGCTGCTGGCCAACCTGGAGTGGCGCGAAGACAGGCTGCGCGCGGCGATCGACTCGGGCATGTACGCCACCGACGTCGCGGTCGAGGCGGCGCTGGCCGGCGTGCCGTTCCGCGAGGCCTACCAGGCCGCTGCCGCGTCGGCCGCCAGCGCGGGGCAGGGACGCACGCCGGAAGGCAGCCTGGCCGCGCGGGTCTCGCCCGGTGCCGCCGCGGATCTGCGTCTGGCGCAACTGCAATCGCGCTGGGATGCGCTGGCCGGCTGAGGCAGCAGGCTGCCACGCTGGGTTTACGGGCTTTCACCGGAAGGAGGATGCATGAACCGAGCGATCGCGCTGCCGCAGATAGCCAAGCGCCATGCCTGGGCCGCGCTGGCGGCGTTGCTGTTGCCGCTGCTGCTGGCGCTGTCCTTGCCGGCGCATGCGGCAGCCGCAGCCGGTGACGCGCTGAAGGTGGCGGTGTACCGGGGCAAGGCCGGTTGCCGCGGTTGTTCGGAAATGGTGGTGAAAGCGTTGCAGGGAAGCGGCCTGAAGCTCGAAGTCGCCTATGTCGGCGAGCGCGAGCCGCTCAAGGTGAACGCGCGCACGCTGAGCGGATTCGACCTGTACATCCAGCCCGGCGGCGGGCAGGACATTCCTGCCGCCTACGCCGCCATCGGCGACGACGGTGCCGATGCGATCCGCGCGTTCGTGCGCGGCGGCAAGGGCTTCCTCGGCTTGTGCATGGGCGCCTATCTGGCCGACCGCGACTGGATCGGGCTGGTCGACGTGGCGCTGCTATCGGAGGTCGGGCGCCCGGGCTCGGGCATCGACGACGAAGGCGACCATACGATCGATGTGCGCTGGGACGGGACGCTGCAACACGTCTACTATCAGGATGGTCCGTATTTCACCGGCAACGCCGCGTCGGGCTATGTGCCGATCGCCCACTACCGCAACGGCGACGTGGCCATGGCCCGCTACGCCTATGGCGCCGGCACGGTGCTGCTGACCGGCCCGCATCCCGAAGCCGACGCCAGCTGGATGGACGAGGATGGCGACGACGCTTCGGCGCAGGACAAGATGCGGCGCCTGCTGCGCTACTTCGCGGCGACACGCACGGCTGTGGTGCGCTAGTGTCGACAGCGGCCGCTGGCAGGCGCTGCGGGAATGGTGGGCGGCCACGCTGGCCGGGTGGTGACGTAGTCGATCGAGGAGAAGCAGGATGACGCTGTACCTGGTGATGGCGATGCGCAAGCCGAACTTTCCGCAGTCGGTGGTGCAGCCGCACCGCGATTTTCTCGCCGCATTGCGCGCGCGCGGGCTGCTGGAACTGGCCGGCGGTTTCGGCGATGGCAGTGGCGGCGCCTACCTGCTGAAGAACGTCGCCAGCCTGGAGCAGGCGCGGGCGATCGTCGCCGAGGATCCGCTGGCGATCGAGGACGCGTCCGAACTGAGCGTGCATGCATGGAACGCGCAATGAGCCGGGCGCGACGGCGATGAATGTCGTGACCGCTGGCGCATCGGCGTTCGTCGAGCAGGCGTTGCCGCCGTGGCGGCGCGCGGTGCTCAAGGTCGGCAGCAGCCTGCTCGCCGCCGATGGCGGCGGCGGGCTTTCGCCGCGCTACGCGCTGGGGCTGGCGCAGTTCGTCTCGGCCAACCTGGCGGCCGGGCGCGAACTGGTGATCGTGTCCTCCGGCGCGGTCGCCGCCGGCCGCGCGATCCTGCCGCGGGCCGCCGAGGCCGGCGCGGCGATCGCCGCGCGGCAGGCGCTGGCCGCGCTCGGCCAGGCGCAGCTGATCGCGCTGTGGCAGCGCTTCTTCGAGCGCCCGGTGGCGCAGGTGCTGCTGACCCACGACGACCTGCGCAACCGCCGCCGCTACCTCAACGCGCGCGCCACCCTGGGCGAGCTGTTGCGGCTGGGCGCGCTGCCGGTGGTCAACGAGAACGACACCGTGTCGGTGGACGAACTCAAGCTCGGCGACAACGATAATCTCGCGGCGATCGTCGCCGCGCTGGTGGACGCCGATGCGTTGTTCATCGCCACCGACATCGACGGCCTGTACACCGCCGACCCGCGCAGCGACCCGCGTGCGCAGCCGCTGGACGACGTCCCCGAGCTGACCGCTGCGGTGCTGGCGATGGCCGGCGGCAGCGCCAGCAGCGTCGGCACCGGCGGCATGCGCACCAAACTGGAGGCCGCGGCCAAGGCCGGCGCCGCCGGCATCGAGACCTACCTGTTCAACGGCCGCAGCGCCGAGGTGGTGCGCGGCCTGGCCCAGGACCGCCTGCGCGGCACCCGCATCCATCCCGCGCGCACCCGCATCGCCGCGCGCAAGTACTGGCTGCGCCAGGTGCCGGTGGAACCCGGCGCGATCCTGGTCGACGCCGGCGCCGCCGCCGCGCTGGCCGACAAGGGCGCCTCGCTGCTGCCCGGTGGCGTGGCCGGCGCCGAAGGCGACTTCCGCCGCGGCGACATGGTCGAGGTGCGCCTGCGCGACGCCACCGGCGACCGCTGCCTGGCGCGCGGCGTCAGCCAGTACTCGGCCGCCGACGTGCGCCGCATCGCCCGCCGCCACTCGCGCGACATCGAATCGATCCTGGGGTACAACTACGGCGAGAACGTGATCCATCGCGACGATTTGGTGCTGGTGTAGCCGGGATTCGGGATTCGAAATTGGGGATTCGTTTCGATCCTGCGTGTTTCCCCGTGACCGATACCCTGCTTTTGCGAATCCCCACTCCCCACTCCCCAATCCCGGCTTCTCAATGACCATCAAAACCCAAGCCCTGCAATGCCGCGATGCCGCGCAGGCGTTGGCGCAGTTGTCCTCGGCGGCCAAGCAGGCCTTGCTCGAGGCGATGGCGGCGGCGTTGGAAGCGGATGCGGAGACGATCCTCGCCGCCAATGCGCGCGACCTGGAGGCGGCGCGGGCCAGGGACGTCGGCAGCGCGATGCTCGACCGGCTGGCGCTGGACGGCAAGCGCCTGGCCGGCGTCGCCGCGGCGCTGCGCGAAGTGGCGGCGCTGCCCGATCCGGTCGGCCAGATCACCCGCGACGACGTGCGCCCGAATGGCATCCGCGTGCAGAAGGTGCGGGTGCCGCTGGGCGTGATCGCGATGATCTACGAGGCGCGCCCGAACGTCACTGCCGATGCCGCGGCGCTGTGCATCAAGGCCGGCAACGGCGTGATCCTGCGCGGCGGCTCGGAGGCGATCCATTCCAACACCGCGATCGCCGCCGCGCTGCGGCGCGCGTTGCGCGAGGCCGGGATCGGCGAGGACGCCCTGACCTTGGTGGAAGATCTGCGCCGCGAGACCATGCTGGAACTGCTTCAGCTCAACGACATCGTCGACCTGGCGATCCCGCGCGGCGGCGAGGGGCTGATCCGCTTCGTCGCCGAGCACGCGCGGGTGCCGGTGATCAAGCACTACAAGGGCGTATGCCACCTGTTCGTGGACGCCTCGGCGGACCTGGAGCTGGCGGTGAAGCTGCTGGTGGACGGCAAGACCACGCGCCCGGCCGCGTGCAATTCGCTGGAGACGCTGCTGGTGCACGCCGACGTCGCTGAGCGCTTCCTGCCGCTGGCGGCGCAGGCGCTGCAGCAGCGCGGCGTGGCCCTGCGCGGCGACGACGCCAGCCGCGACCTGCTGCCGGACATCGACGCGGCCAGCGATGCCGACTACGCCGCCGAATTCCTCGACCTGATCCTCGCGATCCGCGTGGTGCCGGACCTGGACGCGGCGATCGCGCACATCCGCCACTACGGCTCGGACCACACCGAAGTCATCGCCACCGCCGATGCGGCCAACGCCGAGGCATTCGTGCAGGCGCTGCGCGCGGCGGTGGTGATGGTCAACGCGTCCTCGCGCTTCTCCGACGGCGGCGAACTCGGCCTGGGCGCGGAAATCGGCATCTCCACCACGCGCCTGCACGCCTACGGCCCGATGGGCCTGGAAGCGCTGACCGTGGAGCGCTTCGTGGTGCGCGGCGAGGGCCAGGTGCGGCACTGAGCCTGTGCCGCGCGTTGCGGTGTTGCGCTTCGCGTTGCGCCGCTGACGGCACGCGCTAGGATTCGATGCGCAACGGGTCGTCATCGATGCGCGACGCCGCGCGGTTGCGTCCTGCGGTCTTGGCCCGGTAGAGCATGCGGTCGGCTTCCGCCACCAGCGCATCGATCCGCGGCACGCCGCCGACCGAGGTCGCCACGCCGATGCTGATGGTGGCGTCGATGCGGCGTCCTTCCACTTCCCTGGCGTCGGCAATGAACGCCAGGCGCAGCCGCTCGGCCATCACGTTGGCCTGCGCCAGATCGGTGTCCGGCAGCACGCAGACGAACTCTTCGCCGCCGAAACGGAAGATCCAGTCGCCCTTGCGCAGGCTGCGCCGCGCGATCTGCGCGGCCAGCACGATGACCGCGTCGCCGAGCCGGTGGCCATGGCGGTCGTTGATGCGCTTGAAATGGTCGATGTCGAAGAACAGCACCGAGCGGCGGCGCGCGCCGCGATCGCGCCATTGCTCCGCGCGCTGCTCGAAGAAGCGGCGGTTGTACAGGCCGGTCATCGGATCGCGCACCGAGTCGTCGTAGTAGCGCAGCGCGTCGCGCTCCTTGTGCATGGCCACCAGCAGCGCGCTCGCCAGCAGCACGTGCAGCAGGATCCGCACGTTGTAGAAGACCACTGCCCAGGTCTGCGCGGGCGCCGCGCCCAATGGCTGCGGCAGCCAGTGCGCGAAGGCCACCGCCAGCGCCGCCAGCCCTGCGGCCACCCCGAATACGATGGCCAGCAGCCTGGCCGACGGAAGGCCGCCGTTGCGCCGGCGCCACAGTTCTCTCGCCGGTAGCGCGCTGTAGAGGCAGACCAGCCCGACGCGCAGGCCCGCGTTGGCCATGGCCCAGCCGTAGCGGTCGAACACGGCGATCGCCAGGCCCAGCCACAGCAGTGCCGGCAGCAGCAGCCAGCCCCAGCGCGGCGGGCGGTCGTAGAACGCGCGGATCGCCTGCCAGCCGAACGCATAGGCGAGGGTGATGCAGAACGCGCCCAGTTGCAGACCGAGCCTGCCGGGAAACGCCTGCGGCTGGATCAGGAAGGCGCAGCCGCAGGCGCCTGCGAAGAACGGCATCGCCAGCCACAGGCGCTTGCCCGCCTGCGGGCGGGCGACCAGCACCAGCAACGACAGGCACAGCAGCACCACGGTGGTGTAGCCGAGCAGCGTGGGGACATCGACCATGGCGGCAACGAAGGCCTTGTGCTGGCGGGCGGCTGCCAGACAGGCCTTATCGGAAAACGCCATTATCCCCCCATTGTTCCGACGCGGGCGGGGCGCGTTGCCGACGCCTTTCCGCGCCGCGGCCCGCCGCTTCAGGTTCACGACGCAGCCGCCACGCGCGCCGAGGCGGAGCGACACTTCCGCGCGGGCGGCAGTTGCGCCTACAGTCGCCCTCTCACTGTCCGGAGGTCCCATGCGCCCCATCGCCGTCCGCTTGCTCGTTACCGTGATCGCCGCTGCAATGGTGACCGCCGCCCAGGCGCAGACCGCGCCGATGACCCCCGACATCACCGGCAAGGCCTTCGTCGCGCCGACCGAGGCCAACGACTACATCAAGCGCGAGGTGATGATCCCGATGCGCGACGGGGTCAAGCTGCACACGGTGATCGTGCTGCCCAAGGGCGCGCAGCACGCGCCGATGCTGCTGACGCGCACACCCTACGACGCCAGCGGCCGCGCCAGTCGCATGGCCTCGCCGCATATGCGCGACCTGTTGCCGCAGGGCGACGAAGTGTTCGTCGACGGCGGCTACATCCGCGTGTTCCAGGACATCCGCGGCAAGTACGGTTCGCAGGGCGACTACGTGATGACCCGGCCGCTGCGCGGCCCGCTCAACGGCAGCAAGGTCGACCACGCCACCGATGCCTGGGACACCATCGACTGGCTGGTCAAGAACGTGCACGAATCCAACGGCAAGGTCGGCATGATCGGCTCGTCCTACGAAGGCTTCACCGTGGTCATGGCGCTGACCGACCCGCATCCGGCGCTGAAGGTGGCCGCGCCGGAAAGCCCGATGATCGACGGCTGGATGGGCGACGACTGGCTCAACTACGGCGCCTTCCGCCAGGTCAACTTCGACTACTTCACCGGCCAGCTGACCCAGCGCGGGAAGGGCAGCGGCATCCCGCGCCACGGCCACGACGACTACAGCAATTTCCTGCGCGCCGGCTCGGCCGGCGACTACGCCAAGGCCGCGGGCCTGGAGCAGCTGCCGTGGTGGCACAAGCTCACCGAGCACCCTGCCTACGACGCGTTCTGGCAGGGCCAGGCGCTGGATAAGGTGATGGCGCGCACCGCGCTGAAGGTGCCGACGATGTGGCTGCAGGGCCTGTGGGACCAGGAGGACATGTGGGGCGCGATCCACAGCTACCAGGCGATGGAGCCGCGCGACGCCGGCAACGACAAGAACTATCTGGTGATGGGACCGTGGCGGCACAGTCAGGTCAACTACGACGGCTCGGCGCTGGGCGCGCTGAAGTTCGACGGCGACACCGCGCTGCAGTTCCGCCGCGACGTACTCAAGCCGTTCTTCGACCAGTACCTGATCGACGGCGCGGCAAAGGCCGACACGCCGCCGGTGTTCATCTACAACACCGGCGAGAACCACTGGGATCGCCTGCAGACCTGGCCGCGCAGCTGTGAGCAGGGCTGCGCGGCGCGCAGCAAGCCGCTGTACCTGGGCGCCGGCGGCACGCTGTCGTTCGATGCGCCGACGGCCGGGCAGGGCGATTACGAGGAGTACGTGTCCGACCCGGCCAAGCCGGTGCCGTTCGTGCCGCGCCCGGTCGACTTCGGCGACCGCGACATGTGGACCAGCTGGCTGGTGCACGACCAGCGCTTCGTCGACGGCCGCCCCGACGTGCTGACCTTCGTCAGCGCGCCGCTGGACGCGCCGCTTAGCATCGCCGGCGTGCCCGAAGTGCACCTGCAGGCCTCCACCAGCGGCAGCGACAGCGACTGGGTGGTGAAACTGATCGACGTCTACCCGGACGAAATGGCCTCCGATCCGAAACTGGGCGGCTACGAACTGGCAGTGTCGATGGCGATCTTCCGCGGCCGCTACCGCGAGAGCTTCGAAACGCCCAAGCCGCTCGCGCCGAACCAGCCGCTGGCGTACAGCTTCGGCCTGCCCACCGCCAACCACACCTTCCAGCGCGGCCACCGGGTGATGGTGCAGGTGCAGTCCAGCCTGTTCCCGCTGTACGACCGCAACCCGCAGACCTACGTGCCCAACATCTACTTCGCCAAGCCCGGCGATTACCAGAAGGCCACGCAGCGCATCTGGCACACGCCGCAGCAGGCGAGCTACATCAGTCTGCCGGTGCGCTGAGCGGGCAGTCTTCGGTAGGCGGCAATGGCGCCGGGGCTGCTTTCCCTGGCGCGATTGTTTCCGCATCGCACACGTTGCGGACGGCAGCGCCGACGCTGCCATCGTGGCGAACACGATTCAGCGGCAGGCTGCGCCATCGGGTAATGCCTGTCGTGCGGCAGGCAGGCGCGCACTGCGCGGATGGGAGGGCCGAGCGGCAGTCCGCTTCGGCGGCGCGGACGCGAAATCGTCGCGGATCGGTGCAAGCGCAGCATCGCCGCAGTCTCGGCCGGTGGCCGCCGCCGCGAGCGCGTTCCGAGGGCCAAGCCGCAGACACAAAAAAACCCGGAAAACTGACGTTTTCCAGGCTTCTTGTGACCGTAAAACTGGTCGGGGAGACAGGATTCGAACCTGCGACCTCTACGTCCCGAACGTAGCGCTCTACCAGACTGAGCTACACCCCGAAGGAGCCGCACATGATACGGGGGTCACCCGCATTCGGCAAGATCCTTTGCGAAAAAATTTCAGTCGGCGGCGTCGGGGGCGGCGCCCTCGCGCGCCTCGAACCACATGCCGTTGAGGATGGCGGCGGTGGAGGCCAGGCCGACACCGAGAATCCAGGCGAAATACCACATGGTGCAATCTCCTATGCGATGGGGTTGGACGCGCTCAGTACGCGTTGGGATTGTCGTCCAGCGAGGCGGCGCTGACCTTGCCCTTCAGCACCCGGTACACCCAGGTGGTGTAGCCGATGATGATCGGCAGGAATAGGGCGGTGGCCAGCAGCATGATCCACAGGGTCAGGCGGCTGCTGGAGGCGTCCCACACGGTCAGGCTGGAGCCGGGCTGGCTGGAAGAGGGCAGCAGGAACGGGAAGATCGCAAAGCCCACGGTGAGGATGATGCCGGCGATGGCCGCGCCCGAGGCGAGGAACGCCAGCCCACCGCGGCGCTTGTGCAGCAGCACCGCGCTGAGCAGCAGGCCGAGCAGGCCGGCCGCCGGCGCCAGTGCGGTCAGCGGCATCGACTGGTAGTTGTGCATCCAGCCGCCGATCTCGCCGAGCACCGCGGTCTTCAGCAGCGGGTTGGTGGCGCCGTCGGTGACCACCGGCGAGGTCACCGCATAGCCGGGCAGGCCCAGCGCCACCCACACGCCGCCGGTGGCGAACAGCGCGCACGCCACCAGCGCCGCCACGCTGCCGTAGCGGGCCGCACGCTCGGCCACCGGGCCGTCGGTCTTCAGCACCAGCATCGCCGCGCCATGCGCCACCAGCATGCTCACGCTGAGCAGGCCGGCGAGCAGGGCGAACGGCATCAGCAGGCCGAAGAAGGTGCCGGTGTAGAACACCCGCAGCGTGTCGTCGAAATGGAACGGCACGCCCAGCACCACGTTGCCCACCGCCACGCCCATGATCAGCGCCGGGATGAAGCCGCCGATGAACAGCGCCCAGTCCCAGCCATTGCGCCAGCGCTGGCTGGGCAGCTTGCCGCGGAACTTGAACCCGACCGGGCGCAGGATCAGCGCGAACAGGATCACGAACATGGCCAGGTAGAAGCCGGAGAAACTGACCGCGTACAGCGGCGGCCAGGCGGCGAAGATTGCGCCGCCGCCGAGCACCAGCCAGACCTGGTTGCCTTCCCAGACCGGGCCGATGGTGTTGACCACCAGCCGGCGTTCGGCGTCGTTCTTGGCCACGAACGGCAGCAGCGCGCCGACGCCCAGGTCGAAACCGTCCATCACCGCGAAACCGATCAGCAGGATGCCGAGCAGCAGCCACCAGATCAGGCGCAGCGTGGTGTAGTCCAATGCAATGAAGTCCATCGTCATTCTCCTGCCGGGATCAGAGTTGACCGGCGGCCGCGGTGGCGGCAAGGGGCGCGGCGGGGCGCGGGGTCGGCTGCAGCAGCGCGGGCAGGTGGTCCGGGCCCTTGCGGATCGCCTTGAGCATCAGCTTGATCTCGATGACCAGCAGCACGGTGTAGATCGCCACGAAGCCGGCCAGGGTGATCAGGATCTCGTGCAGGGCCAGGCCGGAGGCGGCATAGAAGGTCGGCAACACGCCTTCCACCGCCCATGGCTGGCGGCCGTACTCGGCGACGAACCAGCCGCATTCGATCGCGATCCACGGCGCCGGCAGGGTCCATACCGCCAGCTTCAGGAACCAGCGCTTGTCCTCGAAGTTGTGCTTGCACGAGAACCACATCGCGGCGATGAAGAAGGCGATCAGGTAGAAGCCCAGACCGGCCATGACCCGGAACGTCCAGAACAGCGGCAGCACGCGCGGCACAGTGTCGAGCGCGGCCTTGGAGATCTCCTCCGGCGTGGCGTTAAGGATGTCGTCGCGGTAGCGCTTGAGCAGCAGGCCGTGGCCCAGGTCCTGCCAGTGGCGGTCGAACACCTCGCGCGCCCGCGCGTCGTTGCGGTCGGCCTTGAGCCGTTCCAGCGCGCCGTAGGCGATCTGGCCGCCGCGGATGCGGTGCTCGGCACGGCCGACCAGCTCCAGGATGCCGGGAATCGGCGTGTCCAGCGAGCGCGTGGCGACCAGGCCCATCAGGTACGGCACCTTGATCGCGTAGTCGTTCTTGCCGGTAGCCTGGTTGGGAATGCCGAAGGCGGTGAAGTCGGCCGGCGCCTGTTCGGTCTCCCACATCGCCTCGATCGCGGCCAGCTTCATCTTCTGGTGTTCGTTGGCGGCATAACCGCTCTCGTCGCCGAGCACCACCACCGACAGCGAGGAGGCCAGGCCGAACGCGGCGGCCACCGCGAACGAGCGCCGTGCGATGTCGCGGTGCGTGCCGCGCAGCAGGAACAGCGCGCTGATCGACATCACGAACACCGCGCCGGTCACGTAGCCGGCGCTGACCGTGTGCACGAACTTGGCTTGCGCCACCGGGTTGAACACCACCGCCATGAAGTCCACGACTTCCATGCGCATCGTGTCCGGATTGAACACCGCGCCGGTCGGATTCTGCATCCAGCCGTTGGCGATCAGGATCCACACCGCCGACAGGTTAGTGCCCAGCGCCATTAGCCAGGTCACCATCAGGTGCTTGACCGGCGACAGCTTGTTCCAGCCGAAGAAGAACAGGCCGATGAAGGTGGCTTCCAGGAAGAACGCCATCAGCCCTTCGATCGCCAGCGGCGCGCCGAAGATGTCGCCGACGTAGTGGCTGTAGTAGGACCAGTTCATGCCGAACTGGAACTCCATGACGATGCCGGTGGCCACGCCCATCGCGAAGTTGATGCCGAACAGCACGCCCCAGAACAGCGCCATGCGCCGCCAGACCTCCTTGCGGGTCATGACGAACACGCTCTCCATGATCGCGATCATGAAGGACAGGCCGAGGGTGAGCGGGACGAACAGGAAGTGGTACATGGCGGTCATGGCGAATTGCAGCCGCGACAGCTCTACGACAGTGGTGTCGATCATGGCTGTGCTACCTCGTGGGGAATGTGCATCTGGGTGGCCGAGTGGCGGTAGGTTGAGGGCGATGTTCCGCTTCCGCCGCGCATCCGGCCTTGATCCAGATCAATGTCCGCGCCGGCCGGGATCGGCATCGTGGCGGCACGCGGCGGCCCCGACCGGGATGCCGACTTACAATGGCGGCCTGTTTGCCGCGCAGAGTCCGTTTTGACCGATCCCGCCGAGTCGTCCGCCATACCGCCTGCCGAGTCGCCGCACCTGCGGCAGCAACGCGTGCGCTGGCTGGCGTCGCTGGCCACCGCGGCGCGTGGGCGGCAACGGCTGGCCGCGGCCGCGATCAGCCTGTCCGGGGCGCTGCTGATCGTGCAGGCCGGCGCCATCGCCTGGTTGCTGCAGGCCTTGCTGGTGGAGCGTCGCGAGTTGCCGCAGGCGCTGCCCGCATTCGCCGTCCTGGCGCTGGTGCTGGCCGTGCGCGCGCTGCTCGGCGTCTGCGCGCAGCGCGCCGCCGGCGATGTCGCCGATGCGGCGAAGTTCGAACTGCGCCGGCGCGTGTACCGGCGCCTGCTGCAGCGCGGCCCGCTGTGGCTGCGTGGCCAGCGCAACGGCGAACTGGGCGAATTGCTGCTGGCCCACGGCGACGCGCTGGACGGTTATTACGCCGGCTACCAGCCGGCGCGGCTGGAAGTGAGCGTGGTGCCGTTGCTGATCCTGCTCGCGGTCGGCTGGAGCGACTGGGTGGTGGGCCTGTTGCTGCTGTTCACCGCACCGCTGGTGCCGATCTTCATGATGCTGGTCGGCTGGGGCGCCGAAGCGGCCGGGCGCCGCCAGCTGCGCGAGCTGGCGCGGATGGGCGGACATTTCGCCGACCGGCTCAAGGGCCTGGGCCTGCTGCGCCTGTACGGCCGCGGCGAGGACGAACTGCGCGGTATCGCCGCCGCCGCCGAGGGCGTGCGCGAACGCACTTTGAAGGTGCTGCGCATCGCCTTCCTGTCCTCGACCGTGCTCGAGTTCTTCGCCTCGGTTAGCGTGGCGATGGTGGCGATGTACCTGGGCCTGAGCTACCTGGGCATGATCGCGCTGCACGCGGCGGTGCCGACCCTGGGCGTGGGCGTGTTCTGCCTGCTGCTGGCGCCGGAGTTCTACGCGCCGCTGCGGCGCTTGGCCGCGCACTACCACGACCGCGCCAACGCGCTGGCGGCGGCGGCCGAGGTGGAGCGGTTGCTTGGCGAGTTGCCGGATGCGGCGGCATCGCGGGTGCCGTCTTTGTCGTCGCCGGCGGCCGTTGCCGCGCCGGCGCTCTCGTCGCTGGCGCCGCCGTTGTCTGCGCTACCTGCGTCCGCAATGTTGGCAGCGCCTGATGGGTCCGCAGTGCCGTCGCCTGCAGCACCGCCAACGTCTGCGGTGCCTGCAACGCCCGCAGTGCCTGAAAAGCCTTCAGTCCCCGCAGTGCCCATGGCGCTGGCGACGCCGGCAGCGCCCGCGCCGCCGCTGCTGCGCGCCGAGGGCCTGACCCTGCGGCCGCAAGGCGCGCGCTGCGATGCGCTGCAGGATCTGTCCTTCAGCCTGCAGCCCGGCCAGCGCCTGGCCCTGGTCGGACCCAGCGGCAGCGGCAAGAGCACGCTGCTCGAAGCGCTGGCCGGCTGGCTGCCGCCGCGCGCCGGCAGCCTGCAACTGCGTCCCGGATTGCGCGTCGGCTACGCCGGGCAGCGCCCGTACCTGTTCCACGGCAGCATCGCCGACAACCTGCGCCTGGCCGCGCCGCAGGCCAGCGCCGCGCAACTGCAGGCCGCGGCCGAAGCGGCGCAGGTCATGCGTTTCGCCGCACGCCTGCCGCTGGGCCTGGACACCGTGATCGGCGAACGCGGCTTCGGCCTGTCCGGCGGCGAAGCGCGGCGTATCGGCCTGGCGCGGCTGTTGCTGCGCGATCCCGAACTGTTGCTGCTCGACGAACCCACCGCCTTCCTCGATCCCGACACCGAAACCGAACTGCTGCGCACCCTGGCCGCTTTCAGCCACGGCCGCAGCGTGATCGTCGCCACCCACAGCGAGGCCGCGATGCGCTGGGCCGACAGCGTGCTGCGGCTGCCGGCGCGCGTGGCGGTGGACGACGCGATCGGAGCCGCACCATGAGCGGCCCCGCGCGCGACGACAACCTGCGCAGCGTGTTCGGCCGCCACCTCGGCCGCCTGCTGCTGACCGCGCTGCTGCTGTTGTGCACGATGCTGGCCGGGGTCGGCCTGCTCGGCCTGTCCGGCGGCTTCCTGACCGCCGCGGCGCTGGCCGGCGTCGCCGGCATGGGCAGCGGCTTCAACTTCTTCTCGCCCTCGGCCGGTATCCGTGCGCTGACCTTCGCCCGCATCGCCTCGCGCTACGGCGAGAAGCTGGTCGGCCACGACGCCACCTTGCGCATCGCCCGCGACCTGCGCGTGTGGTTCTTCCGCCGCGCGTTGCCGCTGGCGCCGGCCAAGCTCGGCGCCAGCCGCACCGGCGAACTGCTGGCGCGCCTGATGTCCGATATCGGCGAGGTCGATGGTCTGGTGGTCCGCGCGTTGGCGCCGCTGGTGGCGCTGTTGGGCATCGGCGTGGCCGGCGTGGCCGCGGCGGCCGCGATCTACTGGCCGGCGGCGCTGCTGTTGGCGGTGCTGGCCGTGGCGATCGGCGCTGGCGTGCCGTGGCTGGTCGCGCGCGGCGGCCGCATCCGCGAGCAGCAACGCGCGCAGCAGCGCGAGACGCTGCGCACGCTGGCCTATGAAGGCCTGGAAGGCGCCGCCGACCTGGTCGCGCTGGACGCGCAGGCCGACTGGATCGCACGCGTGGACGCCAGCGCGCAGGGCCTGCGCGTGCAGGACCGCCAGCAGCGGCAGCGCCTGATCGGCGGCAATGCGCTGCACGCGCTGTGCGCCGCGCTGGGCTTGCTGGCGATGCTGTGGCTGGCGCTGGGCGCGGCGCGCGCCGATCTGATCGGCGCCGAACAGGCGGCCGGGCTGCTGTTCCTCACCGTGGCCCTGCTCGAGGTCTGGGCAGGCGCCGGCCTGGCCTGGCAGGCGCTGCAATCTGGCCGCGTCGCTGCACAGCGGCTGCAGGCCATCGCCGGCCAGACCGCGCCGGTCGCCGACGCCGCACAGCCGCAACCGCTGCCCGACGCCGGCGATGTGCAGTTCGACGCCGTGGTCTTCGCCTGGCCCGGCGAGACCCGGCACGTGCTCGACGGCATCGACTTGCGCATCGCCCCTGGCGAGCGCGTCGCGATCTGCGGCGACAGCGGCAGCGGCAAGACCACGTTGTCGGCACTGCTGCTGCGGTTGTGGGATCCGCAGCAGGGCAGCGTCCGCTATGCCGGCACGGACCTGCGCGAGCTGGCCCAGGCGCAATGGCACCAGCGCATCGCCTGGCTGCCGCAGGGCGCGCCGGTGTTCGCCGGCAGCGTGCGCGACAACCTGCGCCTGGGCGCGATCGATGCCGACGACGCCAGCTTGCAGCGCGCGCTGGCCGACGTGCGCCTAAACGGGTGGCTGCACGAAGTCGGCGGCCTGGACGCCTGGCTGGGCGAGAACGGCGCGACCATGTCCGCCGGCCAGGCGCGGCGCCTGGCCCTGGCCCGCGCGCTGCTGCGCAACGCGCCGCTGCTGGTGCTGGACGAGCCCACCGAAGGCCTGGACGTGGACACCGCGCAGGCCTTGCTGCGCGATCTGACCCAGGCGCTGGGCCAACGCAGCCTGCTGCTGATCAGCCACGACGCGCTGCCCGACGGCGTGGTGCATACGCGCTATCGCATGCAGCAGGGGCGGCTCGTGCCGCTGAACTGAGCCGCACCGGTAGCGTGCCGGGTCAGCCATTGGTGCCGTCTGCGGCGAACGCAGCGCACAGGCATTCGCCGCGCCAGGCGCACACGGGCAGCGCCGCGGCGCGGATCACGCGCTCAGCAAATTGCGCAACGCCTGCGCGTCCGCAGCCAGCAGCAGCCAGGCCAGCGCGAACAGGTTGAGCAGCACCGCGGCCCAGAACACGAACTGAAAGCTGGTCTTGCGCGATTTGTGCCGAAACTGGCCCTGCGCGAACAGCGCGCCCGGCCAACCGCCGGCCAGCGCCAGCAATTGCAGTGTCGCCTCCGGGGTCCGCCGCTGGCCGCGCTGTGCCGCCGATTTGTCGATGCCATACAACAGCAGCGCGGCGGCGCTGCAGCCCAGGTAGCAGGCCGCCAGCCACCACGGCACGCGCCCGCTCGCTGCGGCGCCGACGATGGCCAGCAAGGCGCCGGCTCCGAGCCAGCGTCGCGGCAGCCAGGGCGCGGTATGCGTAGCCCCGCGGCGTGCGCCCGGCACCGTGGCGCGAACCGCGCGGATACGCACGGCGGACACGCGCCCACGCGCATCGGTCGCGGTTTCGTAGGTGATCGCATCGCCGTCGCGCGGCCGCCGTCCCCCGCGCCGCTCGAACGCCTGGATATGCACGAAGGCGCGCGTGCCGCCGCCGTTGGGAACGACAAAGCCGAAACCGCTGGCGTCGTTCCAATCGCTCAGGCGTCCTTGATAGCGCATCGCACGGGCATCGCGCGTGTCGCGGCTCAGCATTGCGCCAGGAACGCGCGCACCGCCGGCCCGAAACGCGCGAAATCGACCAGGAACGCATCGTGTCCCTGCGGCGAGTCCAGGCCCAGGAACTGCGCGTCGGCGCCACCGGCGCGCAGGCCGTCGGCGATCTGCTGCTGTTGCTGCACCGGGAACAGGATGTCGGTGTTGGCGCCGATCGCCAGCGCGCGTTCGATGCGGATCGTGGCCAGCCCGGCGAGCACGTGGCCGCCAGCGTATTCGGCCAGGTCGAACCAGTCCATCGAACGGCTCAGGTACAGGTAGCAGTTCGGATCGAAGCGGCGCACGAAGCGCCGCGCATGGCCTTCCAGGTAGCTTTCGACCTGGAATTCCAGGCCGAACGGATCCTCGTCGGCCTGGTCCGAATCCAGTCGCACGCGGCCGAAGCGGCCATCCCATTCCAGCGCCGAGCGGTAGGTGATGACTCCCAGCTTGCGCGCCATGCGCATGCCCGACTCCGGATAGGTGGCCTCGTCGTAGTCGCCGCCGTTCCAGTTCGGATCCAGGCGGATCGCCTCGCGCTGCAGCGAGCGGATCGCGATCGAGAACGGCAACGCCTGCGCGCTGCCGGAGATGTTGATGTGGCTGCGCGCCAGCCCCGGGTGCTGGCGCAGCAGCGCCAGTGCGGTCATGCCGCCCATCGAGTTGCCGATCACGCATGCCAGCCGCTCGATGCCCAGTGCGCGCACTACGTGCGCGGCGGCATCGGCGACGTCTTCGATCGACAGTTCCGGGAAGCGCAGGCGATACGGCTGCGCGTCGTCCGGATCCGGCGAGGCCGGGCCGGTCGAGCCCTTGCAGCTGCCCAGCGAATTCACGCAGATCACGAACCAGCGCTGCGTGTCGATCGGCTTGCCGGCACCGAGCATCGCCTCCCACCAGCCGGGACTGGGATCGTCGGCATGCGCGGCGGCGTGCGCGTCCGGCGACAGGCCGGTGACGATCAGGATCGCGTTGCCGCGGTCCGCCGCCAGCGTGCCCCAGGTCTCGTAGGCGACGCGCGCATCGCGCAGCTGGCCGCCGCGCTTCATCGGGAACGGCGAGGGCAGGGCGAGGAAGCGGCTGCCGGGAGGAATGAATTCGGTCATGCGCCGATTCTAGCCGTGCCGCGGCGGATGCGGCGTGCGTGTGGCGTGGCGAAGGACGGTGCGGAGGCGATGCGCGCGAGGTCGATGCTCCCTGTAGGAGCGGCTTCAGCCGCGACATGGGCGCCGGAAGGATGTCGGCTGCGGAAAATTGCTGTCGCGGCTGAAGCCGCTCCTACAGGGACGCCGAGCTATGGCTTGCCGATCACCAGCTCCACCGGCGTCGCCGTCGGCAGCGTTACCGTGACCGGTGCCGATTCCAGGTCGCCTTCCTGGCGCATCGCGTTGCCGCTGTTCGACAGCCGCGCCAGCACCTGCACCTGCTTGAGCTGCGACAGTTTCTGCGTCGGCATCGGGCTGTCGCCGTCGCTCAGGGTCACGCGCAGCGGCAGCGATTGCAGTGAGTGCTTCTGCACCGCGACCGGCATCGGCGGGCCGCCGGGTACGCGCGCGATCACGAACACGCTGGCGTCGCCGCGCAGGCGCACGCGTGCGGCGAAGTCCGGGTCCAGCGACACCGCAACGCTGAGCGTGCCGGCAGCGGCGGGTGTCGACGCGGCGGCGTTCGGCGCGGCCGTTGCACTTGCCGCAGCCGTTGCCGCTGCGCCTGTCGCGACAGCCGGCAGCGCCGGCAACCCGGCGTCGGCGCGCGCGGCATCGATCTGTGGGCGCAGCGCGGCGGCGGTGGCGGCATCAACGCGCGGCAGCAGCGCTTCCCAGGTCGCGGCGGCCTCGGCGTGCTGGCCGCGCTGGCGCTGCGCGATGCCCAGGAACCAGGCGGCGCGCTCGTTGTTCGGTTCGACCTGCAGGGCATGCTGCAGCCAGGCGATGCCTTGTGCATCGAACTGGCGCTGCGGCGTGGCCAGCGCGCGCGCTTCGGCCGCCTGCACCAGCCATTGCGCTTCGTCCGGCGCCAACTGCACTGCGCGTGCGAACGCGGCGGCGGCCTCGTTGGGGCGGCCTAGCGACATCTGCGAGCGCGCCAGCAGCGCCCAGCCTTCGGCGCGACTTGGATCCTTGGCCAGCGCCGCCTGCAACTGCGCCACGCCGTCTTCCAGGTTGCGCGGCGCTTCGCGGTTCTGCGCCTGCAGCGCGCGCGGCGTGCCGACCAGCGCATACAGCGCGGCGGCGGCCACGCCCAGCGCCAGCACCGCGACCGCGAGCAGCGGCGCGCCGCCGCGGCTGCGCCGCAACGGCCACAGCACCGCGCCGAACACGAGCGCGGCCAGCACCGCCGCGGCGGCATGCATGCCCCAGCTCAGCATCGCTTCACCATTCCTGTTCCTCCTGCGCCGGCGGCGCAGCGGCGGCCGGCGCGCGACGGCGCACCACCCAGACCACGAGCAGCGCACCGGCGCCGAGCAGCAGCAACGGCCCGAACCACAGCAGCCAGGTGCGCGCTTCCACCTGCGGCCGGTACAGCACGAACTCGCCGTAGCGATCGACCAGGAAACGCTTGATCTCCGCGTCCGAACGCCCCTGCTGCATCAGTTGCAGCACTTCGCGGCGCAGGTCCAGCGCGATCTGCGCATGCGAGTCGGCCAGCGACTGGTTCTGGCACTGCACGCAGCGCAGTTCGGCGGTCAGCGCGTGGAAGCGCGCTTCCTCGGCCGCCGAGCGGTAGGCCAACGGGGTCGGGTCGGCCACGGGCTGCGCGTTGGCGTGCCCGGCGCACGCCAGCAGCATCAGCAGCAGCGCGAGCCAACGGCGCGTCACGGTGCGGCCCGGCCCTGCTTGGCGTTCGGCGCGTCGCGTTCGGCCTGTAGCAGCGCCGGCAGCAGTTCGTCCTGCACGATCTGGTCGGTCAGTGCGCCGGAATGCTTCCAGCGGACCACGCCGTGCGCGTCGACCAGGAAGGTCTCCGGCGCCGCGGCCACGCCCCAGTCGATCGCGGTACGCCCGTCCGGATCGAACAGCACCACGAAGAACGGATTGCCCAGCTGCTCCAGCCAGTGCAGCGCGTCTTCGCGAGTGTCCTTCCAGTCGTAGCCGATCACCCGCACGCGCTTGGTCAGCGCGAAGCGGGTCAGCACCGGGTGTTCCTCGCGGCAGGTGGCGCACCAGCTGCCCCACACGTTGAGCACGTACGGCGCGCCGCGCAGTTCGGCGCTGCGCACATGGATCGAGGCGTCGTGCAGCACCGGCAGTTCGAACGCCGGCGCCGGCTTGCCGATCAGCGCCGATGGCAGCGCATCGCGATCGGCCACCCCGGAACGCTGCACCGCATAGAACATCAGCGCCAGCAGGCCGAGGAAGAACAGGGCGCCGAGCACGATGGCGGCGAGCGGCAGGCGGCGTGGAGCAGGAGCGGACATCAGGATTTCTCCGGGGAACGACGGAAGCGCCGGTCGCCGGCGGTGACGAAGCCACCCAGCGCCATCAGCGCCGCGCCGAGCCAGATCCAGCGAACGAACGGTTTGACATGCAGGCGCATCGCCCAGGCGTTGCCGCCTAGCGGTTCGCCCAGGGCGATATAGACGTCGCCGAACAGGCCGGGATGGATGCCGGCCTCGCTCAGGCTCTGCCCGCCGCTGGCGTAGACGCGCTTTTCCGGATGCAGCAGCGCCAGCGGGCGGTCGTCGCGCAGCACCTGCACGTGCGCGCGTTCGGACAGGTAGTTGGGGCCGCGGATCTGGTCCAGGCTCTGGAACTCGAAGCGGTAGCGGCCCATCTGCAGGCTCTGCCCCGGCGCCAGCGCCACTTCGCGTTGCTGGTCCAGCGCTTCCACCAGCAGCGCGCCGGTCAGGAATACGGCGATGCCGGCATGCGCCAGGGTCATGCCCAGCATTTCGGCGGTGAAACGGCTGCCCTTGAGCTGGAAGCGGCTCCACACGAAGCGCGCGGTGCCGAGCAGCACCCAGGCCGCGCCGGCCACGCCGGCGGCGGTCTTCCACGGTCCCTGCGGCGCCAGGAAGAAGCCCAGCACGCCGGCCAGCAGCGCGAGCCCGGCCCACGGCGCCAGCAGCGCCAGCGGCCGCGACGGCTGTTCGCGCTGCCAGCGGGTCAGCGGACCGAACGGCAGCAGCGCCACCAGCGGCGCCATCAGCACCACGAACAGGGTGCCGAAGTAGGGCGGGCCGACGGACAGCTTGCCCAGCCCCAGCGCATCGGCCAGCAGCGGATACAGCGTGCCCAGCAGCACCATCGCGCAGGCGCAGGTCAGCAGCAGGTTGTTGGCCAGCAGCAGGGTCTCGCGCGAGGACGCGGCGAAGCGCTGGCGTTCGTCGCCGGCGCTGGCGCCGATGCGCCCGCCGCGCAGCGCGTACAGCAGCAGCGCGCCGCCGCAGACCAGGCTCAGGAACACCAGAATGAACAGGCCGCGGCCGGGATCGGCGGCGAAGGAATGCACGCTGGTCAGCACGCCCGAACGCACCAGGAACGTGCCCAGCAGCGACAGCGAGAACGCGGCGATCGCCAGCAGCAGCGTCCATGCGGTGAAGCTGCCGCGCTTTTCGGTCACCGCCTGCGAATGCAGCAGCGCCGCGCCGGCCAGCCACGGCATGAAGCTGGCGTTCTCCACCGGGTCCCAGAACCACCAGCCGCCCCAGCCCAGCTCGTAGTACGCCCACCAGCTGCCCAGCGCGATGCCGATGGTCAGGAAACCCCAGGCCACGTTGGTCCATGGCCGCGTCCAGCGCAGCCAGCGCGCATCGACATGGCCGTCGAGCAGCGCGGCGATGGCGAACGCGAACGGCACCGCGAAGCCGACGTAGCCGGCGTACAGCAGTGGCGGGTGGATCACCAGGCCCGGGTCCTGCAGCAGCGGATTGAGGTCGCGGCCTTCCAGCGGCGCCGGCAGCAGCCGCGCGAACGGGTTGGAGGTGAACAGCAGGAACGCCAGGAACCCCAGGCTGATCAGCGCCAGCGTGCCGATCACCCGCGCCACCACCGGCGCCGGCAGGCTGCGCGAGAACAGCGCCACCGCGCCGGTCCACAGCGCCAGGATCAGCGTCCACAGCAGCAGCGAGCCTTCGTGCGCGCCCCATACCGCCGAATAGCGGTAGATCAGCGGCAGCAGCGAGTTGGAATTCTCGGCCACGTAGGCCACCGAGAAATCCTGCACCAGGAACGCATGGGTCAGCACCGCGAAGGCGCCGGCGACCAGCGCCAGCTGCGCGAACGCGGCCGGCCGCGCCACCGCCATCCAGCGCGCGTCGCCGCGCTGCGCGCCGGCCAGCGGCACCGCCGCCTGCAGCAGCGCGGCGAGCAGGGCCAGGATCAGCAGGACTTGCCCGAGTTCCGGTAGCACCTAGCGCACTTCCGTTGCGGCGGCGGCGGGCACAGCGTGCTTGCGATGCGCACTGCCCATCTTGTCTTCCAGTTCCTTGGGCATGTAGGTCTCGTCGTGCTTGGCCAGCACGTCCTCGGCCACGAACACGCCGTCGTGCATGCGGCCGGTGGCCACCACCGCCTGGCCTTCGCGGAACAGGTCGGGCAGGATCCGGTCGTAGCTGACGGTCAGCTGCGCATCGCCGTCGGTGACCCGGAACCGCGCCAGCAGCGAACCGGGCGCGCGCTGGAACGAGCCTTTCTCGACCATGCCGCCGAGGCGGAAGCGCGCGTGCTCGGCGGTCTTGCCGGCCAGCACTTCGGCCGGGGTGTACAGGTAGGCGGTATTGCGCTGCAGGGCCATCGCCACCAGCGTGGTGGTCAGGCCGGCGGCCAGCACCAGCACCATCAACAGCAGCAGGCGGCGCTTGCGTTGCGGGGTCATCGGCTCAGGTCCAGCGTGGCCGGGTCGGGCTTGGGCTGCTGCTTGCGCTGCGCGCGCAGCCGCGCCGCGCGCAGGGCGCCGCGCAGCTGCAGCCGCGCCAGCACGAAGTCGGCCAGCAGCACGCCGACGAACACCGCATAGGCGCCGATCACGTAGGGCAGGTAGTTCATCCGCGCGCCTCCGCCAGTTTCGCCACCCAGTCCTTGCCGGCCTCGCGGCGCAGGTTGTCGGCGCGTGCGCGCGCCAGCAGCGAGCCGGCGAACCAGAACTTGGTCGCCGCCACCATCAGCCACAGCGGCGGCAGCATGCTCGGGTCCATGCTCGACTGGCCGAACAGGCGGATGGTCTGGCCTTGGTGCAGCGAGTTCCACCACACCACCGAATAGCGGATCACCGGCAGCAGCACCACGCCGACGATGGCCAGCAGCCCGGCCGCGCGCGCGGCGTTGCGGCGGTCCTCGATCGCCAGGTACAGGCCCATCACCCCGATGTACAGGAACAGCAGGATCAGTTCGGTGGTCAGGCGCGGGTCCCAGTCCCACCAGGCGCCCCACATCGGCTTGCCCCAGATGCTGCCGGTCAGCAGGGTGATCACGGTGAAGGCGGCGCCGATCGGCGCGCAGGCCATCGCCAGCACCTCGCACAGCTTGATCCGCCAGACCTGCGCGATCGCCGCGTACAGCGCCATCAGCCCGAACACGAACAGGCTCATCCAGGCGCTGGGCACGTGGATGTAGAGGATGCGGAAGGCATCGCTCTGCAGGCGGTCGGCCGGTACCACGAACAGCGCCTGCCAGATCCCCAGCCCGCCCAGCAGCAGCGCGGCCAGATAGCACCACGGCGTCCAGCGCGCGGCGAAGCGGTCGAAGGCGGGGGGGGAACCAAGTTGGTGGAACCAGCGGACGACGGAGGACATGCGGTCGATTCTAGCGGGCGGAGGGCTTGCTACGGTGCGGCGACAGCGGTGCGACGATGGAGCAGGACAACACGATGGTACGGCCCGCGCCGCGCCGGCGCTGCGCCAAATGCGCTCAGCTCAACGAGATGCGGATCGCCGCCGCCGCCGCCAGCGGCGCCAGTACCAGGCCCAGCACCAGCCCGGCCGCCAGCAGCAGCAGGCCGCCGCTGGGATCCAGGCCCTGCGCCGCGGCCGCCACGCTGCCGGCGCCGAACACCAACACCGGCACGTACAGCGGCAGCGCCAGCAGCGCGACCAGGATCCCGGCGCGCTTCATGCTCACCGTCAGTGCCGCCACCACCGCGCCGATCAGGCTCAGCAGCGGCGTGCCCAGCGCCAACGATGCCAGCAGCACCGGCATGCGGTCATGCGGCAGGTGCAGCAATTCGCCCAGCAGCGGGGTAGCCACGATCAGCGGCAGCGCGGTGGTCAGCCAGTGCAGCAGCACCCGCACCAGCACCAGCCACGCCAGCGGCACCGGCGCCAGCAGCCACTGTTCCAGCGAGCCGTCCTCGGCATCGCCGCGGAACAGGCTGTCCAGCGCCAGCAGTCCGGCCAGCAGCGCCGCCAGCCACAGCGCGGCGCCGGCGACTTCGCCGAGCAGGCGCGGCTGGTTGCCCAGCGCCAGCGCGAACAGGGCCACGATCAGCAGCGCGAACAGCGCCGGCTGCAGCGCGTCGCCGCGGCGCCGCCACAGCAGGCGCAGGTCGCGCAGCAGCAGCGCGCGGGTGGCCTGCCACAACGAGGGCACCGGTGCGGCCAGGCTCATGCGGCCACCCCGCTCAGGCTCAGCATGCGCGTGCGCACCGGCGGCGCGGCGTAGGCGCCGTGGGTGGTGACCAGCGCCGCGCCGCCGCTGCGCAGGTGCGCGGCGATCATCCGGTTGACCAGGGTGATGCCGTCCAGGTCGAGGTTGGCGTAGGGCTCGTCGAGCAGCCACAGCGGCGCCGGCGACAGCCACACCCGGGCCAGCGCCAGGCGCTTCTTCTGCCCGGCCGACAGCTGCCGCACCAGGGTGTCCTCGTAGCCGGCCAGGCCGACGATGGCCAGCGCGCTGCCCGGCATCTGCTTGGCGCGGCGGCCCTGCAGGCCGCACAGGTAGTGCAGGTTCTCCAGGGTGCTCAGGTCCGCCTTCAGCGCGCCCAGGTGGCCCAGGTAGGCCATGTAGCGCGCGCGGTCGCCGCGGCGCACCGGGCGGCCGTCGATCTCGATGCGTCCGGCCTCCGCGCGCAGCAGCCCGACCAGCACCCGCAGCAACGTGGTCTTGCCGGCGCCGTTGTCGCCCTGCACCAGCAGCGCCTCGCCCGCATCCAGATGGAAGTCCAGCGGGCCGAACACGGCGGCGTCGTCGCGGGCGAAGGTGAGCCCGTGCGCGGCCAGCAGCGGCGGCGGGGAATGCAGCGGATCGGTCATCGGCGGAGTGCCGCACCGGGACGGGCGCGGCGGCAGGCGGTGGGTGCGGGAGGCGCGCATTGTATCGGCATGCGGCCACCCGGCGCGGGCGCGGTTGCGGCGACTGCGGTGCCGCTGCCGCGGGGCTGCGCGAGGAACGCTGTTTTGCGCGGCGGCGACGCATCGCCGGCAAGCGGCTTTGCGTACACTCGACGCTTTCCCGCTCCCGTACCCGGACGCATGCACCCGCAGACCAAGCTGCCCAAGGTGGGCACCACCATCTTCACCGTGATGTCGCAACTGGCCGCCGAGCACGGCGCGGTCAACCTGGGCCAGGGCTTTCCCGACTTCGCCGCGCCGGCGCGGCTGATCGACACGCTCGCCCAGGCGATGCGCGAGGGCCACAACCAGTATCCGCCGATGACCGGGGTGCCGGTGCTGCGCCAGGCGATCGCCGGCAAGGCGTTGCGCTGCTACGGCGCGCAGGTCGATCCGGACACCGAAGTGACCGTGACCAGCGGCGCCACCGAGGCGCTGTTCAACGCCATCCATGCGGTGGTGCGGCCGGGCGAGGAAGTGATCGTGCTGGATCCGGCCTACGACAGCTACGAGCCGGCGATCGACCTGGCCGGCGCGCGCGCGGTGCACGTGCCGCTGGACCCGCAGAGCTTCGCGGTGGACTGGGAGCGGGTGCGCGCGGCGATCACCCCGCGCACGAGGCTGCTGATCCTCAACAGCCCGCACAACCCGTCCGGCGCGATGCTCGGCGCCGACGACCTGCAGGCGGTCGCCGACCTGCTGCGCGGCAGCGACATCTTCCTGATCTCCGACGAGGTCTACGAGCACATCGTGTTCGACGGCCGCCGCCACGAATCGGTGCTGCGCTGGCCGGAACTGCGCGAACGCGCCTTCGTCGTCTCCAGCTTCGGCAAGACCTACCACTGCACCGGCTGGAAGATCGGCTACGCGATCGCGCCGCCGGCGCTCAGCGCCGAATTCCGCAAGGTCCACCAGTACAACACCTTCACCAGCTTCGGCCCGGCCCAGTACGCCTTCGCCGCGATGATCCGCGACGAGCCCGAACACGACGAACAGCTCGGCGCGTTCTACCAGGCCAAGCGCGACCGCTTCCGCGAACAGCTGCTGACCACCCGGCTGAAGCCATTGCCGGTGCCGGGCGGCTACTTCCAGCTGGTCGACTATTCGGCCATCAGCGACCTGCCGGACACCGAGTTCGTGAAGTGGCTTACCATCGAGAAGGGCGTAGCCGCGATCCCACTGTCGCCGTTCTACGAGGCCCCGCCGCCCGGCCAGCGCCTGGCCCGGCTGTGCTTCGCCAAGAACGAAGCGACGCTGGATGCGGCGATCGAGCGGCTGCAGCGGCTCTGACGAGCCGCCGGGATTGGGGATTGGGGATTCGGGATTCGTAGAAGCGGGGAGCCCGCTGATAAATCCAGCCCTCCGACCCCCAATCGAGTTCCGAATCCCGCTTTTGCCAATCCCGAATCCCCAATCCCCAATCCCGGCCCCACCATGACCGACCTCCGCATCTCCCTGATCCAAGGCGACACCCGCTGGCACGATCCGGCCGGCAACCGCGCGCATTACGCCGAGCTGCTGGCGCCGCTGGCCGGGGCCACCGATCTGGTGATCCTGCCGGAGACCTTCACCAGCGGTTTCTCCAACGAGGCGCTGGACCAGGCCGAGGGCATGGACGGGCCGACCGTGGTCTGGATCCGCGAGCAGGCGGCGCGGCTGGGCGCGGCGGTGACCGGCAGCGTGCAGTTGCGCGTGCCCGGCGAGGACGGCGTCGCGAAGGTGTTCAACCGCCTGCTGTGGGCCACGCCCGACGGCGAACTGCAGCACTACGACAAGCGCCACCTGTTCCGCTACGCCAACGAGCACCAGCGCTATGCCGCCGGGCGCGAGCGGCTGTGCGTGGAGTGGAAGGGCTGGCGGATCAATCCGCAGGTCTGCTACGACCTGCGCTTTCCGGTGTTCTGCCGCAACCGCTACGACGTCGAGCGGCCCGGCCAGCTCGACTTCGACCTGCAGATCTTCGTCGCCAACTGGCCGTCGGCGCGCGCCTACCCGTGGCGCACCCTGCTGCGCGCGCGCGCGATCGAGAACCTGTGCTTCGTGGCCGCGGTCAACCGGGTGGGCGAGGACGGCAACGGCCTGCACTATGCCGGCGACAGCGCGGTGATCGACTTCCTCGGCCAGCCGCAGCTGGAGATCCGCGAGCGCGAGCAGGTGGCCACCACCACGATCTCGGCGGCGGCGCTGGCCGCGCACCGCGCGCGCTTCCCGGCCATGCTCGACGCCGACGCCTTCACCCTCGGCGCGCCCAACGCCGATCGCTGAACGGCGCCGTGCCGTGCCGCGATCGCTGACGCCGTCTTGCATGGCGCGCTGCTAGGCTCGGCGCGTTTCCCATCCACGGAGCGTCGCCATGTACAACAAACTGTTGACCACCGCCGCGCTGCTCGCCGGCATCGCCTTCATGCCGCAGGCGCATGCCGCCGGCAACATCGATTGCCAGCTGCGCTTCAATCTTTCGGGCTGGTCGGTGTTCTACAAGACCGCCAGCGGCACCGGCACCATCACCTGCGACAACGGCTCCAAGATCCCGGTCAAGATCAGCGCCAAGGGCGGCGGCCTGAGCGTGGGCAAGTCGAAGATCGTCGACGGCCGCGGCCGGTTCACCGGCGCCTACACGCTCAACGACCTGTTCGGCACCTACGCCACCGCCGAGGCGCATGCCGGCGCGGACAAGTCCTCCGACGCGCAGGTCATGACCAAGGGCGATATCTCGCTGGCCCTGGCCGGCACCGGCAAGGGCTGGGACCTGGGCGTGGCGGTCGGCGGTTTCACCATCGAGCGGCGCTGAGCCGCGCGGCGCCGTCTGCGATCGCAGCGGCACCAGGGCGCTGCGGCTTCCCGAAGGAGGCCGCAGCGCCGGCAGGTCCGCTCACTGCTGAGCGAACACCCAGGCCAACTGGCCGCGCACCGGTTCCTTGGTGGCCAGGGTCTGCTTGTACAGCGTACGCGCGGCCCAGCACGCGTCTTCGTCGCTGGCCTGCGCCATCTGCGGCAGCACCTTCAGCAGGCGCTGCTGCTGGTCGGAGGGGAGGCCGGTGATCAGGCTGGTCATCGCCGCCTGCACAGCGTCCGGCGCCACGGTCTGCGGCGGCGTGTTGCTCAACTGCGCGTCGGTCGCCTTGAGCGAAATCTCGAACCATTGATCGATCTGCGCCGGCGGCAGCGTCTCCAGCCCCTGCAGCATTGCCGTGCTCATCGCCTGCGCGTCGTTCGGATTGCCGCCGCGGGCCAGCAGCGCGCACTTGGGCACGTCCACCTTTTCGCTGACCGCGGCAAGGATTTCCAGGCGCTGTTCCAGCGTGGCATGGTCCAGCCGGGTGATGCCCTTCTGCGCCAGCTCGAAGCCGGCACGCTGCGCCTGCGCCTTGTCGCCCTGCTTGAGCAATGCGACATAGCGCGGGTCGTTGACCAGCTTGCGCAGCATGCGGTCGAACGGCTCGTGCAGCGGCGAACTCTTGGGGTAGGGGTTCTGCGCGGCAGCGACTTCTTCCTGCACTTTCTTGCACGCGCCCAGGCTCAGCACGGCGGCGATCAACAGGGGCAGCAGTATCTTCCGTGACATGGAATCTCCCGATCGGTAGAGGCGCCGCCGCGGAAGTGGGCAGCACAGGATGCGCAGGATATAGGCTTGGCCGCCTTCGCGCATCGGCGCCTCGGGAGTGCGGCCATGCGCGGATGCCGTAGCGGACCTGCGCGCCATGTCCACCTGCGCGGATCCAGACCGGTCGAACGCTTGTTGCGCAGACAGTCGCCTGCCATGGCAAGATCGCCACCGACATCCGGCGAATGCGCATGCTGCAGGCAGGAGAGGCGATCGATGGGCAGGATCGGGCTGGTGATTGTGTTCATGGCGCTGCTGTCGGCGCGCGACGACGCGTCCGCCGCCGGGCAGGGCATGCAAGCCTGCGAGATCGACAGGCCCGGGCTGCTGGCCCTGGATCGGCAACAGTTCGATCAGGACGTGCGCGGTGCCGGCGGCGGTTGGCGCGCCGTAGCGGCGCGTCCCGGCTGCGAAACTGCCGCGGCCGATCTGGTCCGCGACTACAGAAAGGCGCATCCCGACGACCCCAGCCTTCTCTATTGGCATGAGGGACAGCTGCGCGCCTTCGCCGGCGACTATCCCGCCGCGATGGCGCTGATGCAGGCGTCCAAGAAGCCCGCGCCGCAGGACCCTACCGGATGGAATCCCTACGTCGATGCGACGATGGCCTTCCTCGCCCACGACAAGCAGGGCCTGGCGGCGGCAAAGAAGACGCTGGACGCGCTGCCGCCGGCACCGGACCTGCCGCCGTTGAAGGGCGGCGTCATCGAGCTGCCGATGCAGGATGGGCAAGTGATCAAGATGCGCTGGCCGCCGAATGCGGACGTCGTCGAAGGGCTGGCGCGGTGCATGGAAAAATCCTACGTCGAGGCCTACAGCCAGGAATGCCGGCCCGGCTCGCCTTAGGGCGTGGCATCCAGCGACGAGCGGATCGCGCCACGCTTGCGCGTGCATGGGGCACAGCCAGCAAGGGAATCACGTGTTGTCGGTGCCAGGGCGCTGATACGGCAGCGCACACGCGCAGCGGCCCTGAGGATCGGGACGTCGGGCCCACAGCCGACACCGCGCGGCTTGATGACCCAATCGGGCACTGTGAGGCAGTGCCTAACGGCGACCCGGCAGACCCAGCGACCTACTCGGGAATCGACGACACGCCCTGGCCGGCGGTACCGCGGCGCATGTCTGTGACGGTATCGCCTGCTCCATCTCCCGCTGGCTAGCGAGGACATCCTGCAGCGCCTGCCGCCTCTGCGCCCAGTAAAAAGGGCGCCGCATGCGCAGGCGCCCTTGGTCTTGGCTGCTGCGGCCGGCAACGGGTGCCGGCCGCGTGGTGCTCAGCCGCCGCCGCGCGGACCGCGGTTGCCGCCGCCGCCGGGGCGACCGCCGCCACCCGGACGCCCGCCGCCGGGGCGGTTGCCGCCCGGACGACCACCGGGGCCACCCGGACCGCCCGGACCGCGCTTCTGCCCGTCGGCGCGCGGGCCGGCCGGACGCGCCGAGCGCGGTGCCGCGCCGTACGGGCTGAAGCCGGGGTTGGCATGGTCGGACGGGAAGCTCGGCGCATTGCCCGGGTGCCCGTACGGGTGCGCCTTGCGCTGTCCCTGTCCCTGACCGCCGCGACCCTGGCCTGCGCCCTGGCCGGCACCGGCGCCGGCGGGGCGCGGCTTGCCGTAGGGACGACCCTGGCCTTGCCCCTGGCCCGGACCACGGGCAGCGGCGGGACCAGCATTGCGGTGGCCGGTCGGGCCGGTGCTGACACCGTCGGGCACGTACCAGGTGCGGAACGCGGCGGGGTTGCCGTCCGGCAGCGGCTTGGGCCCCTTCGGGGTGCGCTGCTTGAACGGCTTCTGCGCCTGCTGGGCGGCCATCTCGCCGCTGACGGTCA
>Ga0308160_10001326_pt1 | contig 35674 bp, 57 predicted proteins | sample PhyFR1_FD_201036 | JGI IMG/M metagenome (GOLD analysis project Ga0308160, IMG submission 201036) | Phyllosphere microbial communities from UC Gill Tract Community Farm, Albany, California, United States - DLSLF.R1 | ecosystem: Host-associated > Plants > Phyllosphere > Unclassified | place: USA... | reverse complement strand
GCCGCCGTCCGTGGCGGAACGACGCACGCACGCACGTACCCCGCAGCTGCCAGAGCTCGCCATCGTCGCGGGCGGGAAAGGGGGGGGTCCGTTCGTCCTCCCTTCTCGCTCCTCGGCTGCGAAGACGAGGGGGGAAGCGCGCAAGGGGTCCGACGCCGTCCGACCGGGTGCCTCTTGGCGCCTGGGACCCCGGAGGCCCGTCGGCGAGCGACCTCGCACGTTTGGCCGCCAGGAAATTCGGACGGGTCAGCGCGGGCGACGTCTCCTGCGGCAGACACGGGGGGTCAACGTGTCTTTCGAGATCCAGGAGCGGCGTTCGTGGCGGATTTGGTGAGGGGGGGGGTGGGGCTAGGTCGGAATGGGCGGGCGGGGCGTGACGCGAGTCTGTGTGTGCGGAGAGAGGGAAAGGGTGTCGTAGGCGGGACGAGTCGGATCGGGATGGCGAGCGAGAATGAAGAGAATGTGCGGGCGCTCAGCGCAGGAGGAAAGACGAGCAGAGGGCGACGGCGCAGGCACTGGAGAGAGAGGGAAGGGACGCGTTAAGGGTCAGCCAGGCTTGTCTGCCCGGAGCTCACGCGAGGACGGTGTACGAGCGAGCTCACATTGCGACAATCTCGAAGCCGAGCGCCGTGTTGCCCTTGGCCTCGGAGACGGACCAGAGGACGCCGCCGGCGAGCGGGCCGAGCACGCGCGCGGCAGAGACGGTCGACTGGGCGAGGCCGTTGGCGAGGTTGACGACCTCTGGAGGACTGTCGACGGGCGACGGCGAGAGGGGGTAAGTTTTGGAAGACGACGAGCCCCGTAGGTCGTGGGGAGGGCAAAACGAGGTAGCGGACGCGCCTCATCGCGTTCGTGAGGATCATGATGGACGTGTAGCAGAAGGTGCCGCCGGCGTAGCGGCAGGCCATGTTGAGCGTGAGGGCGGCCATGAGGAGCGGGCTGCCGTCGTTGCCGGCGCTCGCAAACACCCGGAGGACGGGCGTCGAGAGGTAGGCGGGGATGTAGAGGGCCGAGCCGAGCCGGAACATCTGGATGTGCGAGAGCGGGCCGAGCGGCGGGCCGAGCTTCGGGTAGGCGATGAACTGGTAGGCGACCTGGAAGCCGCACATGACGGCGATCAATGTCGAAAAGTGCGAGGGCGACAGGCCGAGGCCGCCGACCTCGTACTCGCTGTTGAGAATCGAGAGAAAGAGCTGCGAGGGGAAGGAACGGGCGGGTCAGATGCGCCGAGCGGCGCCGTGACGAGGTCAGGAAGGTCGCACCTGGCCGTTAATCGTGTCGTGGAGGGCGAGCGCAAAGTATTGGAAGATAAGGAACAGGGGGAGCTTCCACAGGACGCTCGGCTCCTTGGCGGCAGCCGGAGTTGGGGACGCGACCGTGTCGGAACCACCGAAGCGGGTCGGCGTGCCCTCGGTGATGGGCGCAAGACCTTCGGCGGCGATGGTCGCCGCAAAGGGGTCCTGCTCCTCGCCGGGCCGCCCGCCGCCGGCAGAGGGCGACGTCAGCGTCTGGTGCGGCGACTGGAGACCGGTGTGGGCAAAGAGCGACGGCGGCCGGACCGAGGCGGCCGAGACGCGTCGGCTAGCATAAGTGCCCGACGTCGATAGCCGGTGGCCACCCGGAAAGTGGCCCGAGGGCTCGACGCCGAGCTGCGAGCGCGAGACCGGCCGACGCATGTTGGGCGAGAGCGGCGAGGGTCCCTGACTGCTGGGCGAGCGAACGCCATCGTGCGGGCCGAGACGGGACGTCGATGGGCTGGCGGTGACCGAAGTCGAGGCTGAGGTCAAGACGTCCTCGTCCGAGAGGTCGTCGAGGTCGCGGGTCTCGTCTGCTTCCTCGTCGTCCTCCTCCGACTCGAAGACCGACTCCTGATCCTGGGCGAGAGCCTGGCTGAGCCAGAGGTCGCCAAGCGTGTTGCCGGAAGCCGCCTCGTTGGCGAGCAGCAGCCGCTCGGTGAGCGTCCCGAGCAGGCCGGTCCCGAGGTGCTCCTCCTGGACCGGCTCCTCGTTACCATCGCCGCGCTCCATGCGGACGGTCGCGTCGCTGCTGAAGCTCGGACGGTAGCGGCCACTCGTCGACCGGCCAGTGCTGTAGCCGTAAGCTGAGGAGACGGCGCGGCGTTTCGGCGTCGCCTCGGCGAGTGGGACGCTCGTCGCTCCGGCCGCGAACGAGGCCCGAGTCGGGCCGCCCTGGACGCCCATGACGCGCTGAGCAAAGTAGCCAGACAGCCGCTTGGCGAGCTGCTTGGGGACCGCTGCAGGGCCAGAGTCGGCCTCAGCCGCCGGTGAGACTGCGGTCTCAAGGGGACCGGACGTCGTCGGCCCCTCAGCTGACGTGTCGTCCTCCTTCTCGATCGGGAGGGCGATACCGCCGAACCGAGAGCCGCCGTCCCGGTTGAGGAAGAGTGAGAGAATGGCTCCAGTGAAGAGGATGGCCGACGCGAGCAGGCACGGGAAGAGGTAGGGGTACGATTTGAAGAGCGGCAGCTGGCCGACGTACGAGTCGGGGTAGTTCCTGGCGGGCGACTCTGCGAGACCACCGATGACGGGGCCGATGACACCGCCGAATCCCCAGACGAAGCCGAGCAGGGCGTCTAGCGTCGGGACGGCAGGGAGGAGAAGGTCAGTCGCTGAGCGACTGTTGCCCGCATCACGCGCAGAGAGGACGCACAGGCCTTGGCCTCGTTCGTCGAGTCCGTGACATCCTTGATGCCGCTGCGGACGACGCCGATGCCGCCAGAGAAGACGCCCTGAGCGAGCCGGACGGCGATCGCCTCTGGGAGGCTCCTCGACGTGCCGAAAACGATGACCGCTGTGGCGAGGAAAGAGTCGACACATGGAGTCAGTCGCCCTGCGACTCACGGTGAGTAGGGAGGAGGTGCTGAGGCCTCACTGAGGCCGCTGCCGACCAGCGTAGCAAAGAGGACCGCCCGCCGGCCGTACTGGTCAGCGAGGCTTGCCCAAAGGAGCGAGGTGAAGAACTACAAGCGGCGCAGTCCACAGTCAGCCATGCGGGGCCAGCCGGAGGACGAGAGCAGCAGATCGCACCTGCGTCAGGAAGAAGGCGGAGACGATGTAGCCGGCTGACGTTCCGACGCCGACCGGATCCGTTCCGAACGAGCGGACCATGGCGAGAAGGAAGGGAGCCGAGACGTTGGCTGTGCGAGAGCGAGAGTGGGTCAGCGTGCGAGCAGCACTTGGGACGGGAGGCACTCGGCGCACTCACCCGAGAGGAACTCGCCCATCATGGCGATGCCGAGGACGAGCATCGGCAGCCTGGCGTGGTCGATCGTCAGAAGCCGGGTGAGCCAGTGTCCATCAGGACGCAGGTTGACGATGGACGTACAGCGGCAACGGCGTCGCGTCGGGCTCCTTGCGAATGAGGCCGGTGTGGAAGAGGCTCGGGACGACCGGCTTGAGCTCCTCTTCGGTCAGCTCGCCCTCGGCGCCGTCGATCAGGCTCCTGGCCCGGCTAGCGGCGCTCATCCGCCGACCTCCTACGGCCGAGAAGCGCTTGCTGCTCGCGCCCGACGGCCGGTGGCCACGTCGGCCAGTCAGGGCGGCCTGGGAGAAGCTGATACGGTGCGGGCCGGGCGCCGCACCGCCAGCTCGCAGCTGCTGCTGATGCTGCTGAACCCGGCCCGGCAAGGGGGAGGTCCCGGGGGTTGAGTCGGGTGTGTCGAGCGCAGAGGACTCGAAGCCAGAGGGCGGGAGAGCGATGTTGGCCGGAGCGGGAGCCCGGGACGAAGGGTTCGGCATGTCGGTTGTGCGAGGAGCGCCTGCGATGAAGGGGGAGACACGGCCGGGTGCCTCGACCGGCAGAAGGCGGCGGGAGCGAGGCGGTCAGGAAGCCGGATGCCAATAGGGTCGATCGTGTGCTGAGGGCGAGGTTGCGCAGAGGAGGCAGGCGAGAGTTGCTTTAGACTCTCGGCGGCGATGGGCTGGGGTTGAAGGTGAGGTCGAGCGACCGTCGTCGTCGCTGCTGCTGCTCGGGCGGGCGGGCGGGCGGGACGAGGACGGGCGCAGCAGCAACGCCGGCTCGTCGAGCTCGCATCCCATCGTCCGTTGACAGGCTCTTGACTTGCGAAGCGCATGACAAGGCGTGGGAGGATCTGGCCATACTGACGAGCAGGAGCTCGCAGGCATCGTCCCCCATCTGCAGCCGCTGCGCGACCCCCGGACGACGTGTTGATCATGCGTCAGGCCTCTCGGGAGTGCACGCACGGACTTGGCTGTAAGGCCGGCCACGCTGCTCACGCCGTCACTGTCACGCCCTTTGCTTCGATGCGCCGCCACCAGCCTGGACGCTCGGCCGTCCCGCCCCGTTAGTCGCCGCCCATCACAGCGCAAGCTTGGTCGGTCATTTGACGGGCGACGAACTCTGATGGTCGTGGATGCGCCTCCGGCGAGCTGAAGGCAACTGCCGCCCTGCCGCCGTGGCTCGTATGGATGACGACTCCCTCTCGCGCCGCCGCCGGGCTTCGCGGTCAGCCCCTCCGAGGAATCCGGGCGAGCGAGTCCGAGGCCGAGCGCCCGCCCGGTGGGGCTGAGCTGATCCGACCCGACCGGTCGGGCGGCCTCCCTCCCTCGGAGGGGATCGTCGGCATGTGCCCGACCGAAACGAGCGTGCGACGAGCGCAGAGCGTAGGAGGTAGACATCGCGATACGCTGGTTTCAACCGCCCGGAGTCTCCTCCCTGCGATCCATCGCCCGACTGCCCCGACATCATCAGCCAGTGCAAGCCAACCAAGTGGAGCGAGCCGACGCTCTGCTGGAGTAGCACCGTCAGCCGTCGAGCAGGGTCCGAGGAACGGTCCGAGGCTCTGACGTCGGCTTGTTGGCCAGCCTTGCTCCGTCGGAGCTCGCGCCCAGCACTAGTGCTCGTCCGCAACGGCCGTCCGACGTGTGCTCCGTCTCGTCGGGGCAGCAGCGGCGGTCGAGCTCTCTTTGAGCTTGCTACCCGCGCCGCGCGGCTTGGTCGAGCCGGCCGTCGTCTTGCCAGCAGCGGGCGGCGCACGACGGACGGCTTCGGGGCTGACGGTGACGCTGCTGCGGAGCGTCCGCCGCCGATGGGCCGGCGGCGGCGTCTTGCCCTCGGAAACGGCCGGATCGTCGTCCGAACCACTGTCCGAGGCGACGCTCATCGACCGCGTACGGACGTGGCCCTTCCGCAGGCCGTAGCCGGAAGACGAGGCCGGCGGCGGGACGTTGCGCGACGACGAGGGCGGCTTGCGGCGCGAGGAGCCGGGCGAGGCGAGGTCCTCCAGCGTCAGCTCGTCCTTCGCCTCGTCCTCGTCGTCGTCGTCGGCCGACTCGCCCGAGGTCGCGCCCGTCGTGAAGGAGCCGGGCACGCTCGGCGCACGCCGGCCCCGACCGGACGCCGGTCGAGCAGGAGGCGTCTTGCTTGCCTTGGGTCCGGCTGCGACGCGGCTGGCGGCCTTTCGGCGCGTCGTCGGTGTCTTGGAAGCGGCAGGCTCAGGGAAAGCTCCTGGCAAGGTGTCGTCCTCCTCCTCCACCTCGGCCTCGACCTGCTGCTGCTGCTGCTGCTGCGCCTCCTTCTCCTGCTCCTCCGCGGCGGCCTTGCCACGGCTTGGGCGACTCAACTTTTCGACGGCCTTCTCCTTGGACTGCCGACCAGTGCTGCGCCGCTTGACGGCCGCAGGTGGCGGGCTCTCGACGACAAGCATCTCGTCGTCCTCGTCGTCGGCCGGGTCGTTGCGGTTGAAGGACGATGACCGGTGGTTGGCCGGCGACTGGAAACGAGGCGACTCCTGCCGCGCACGCTGATCGCGGCTCAGCAGGGTCGACCGATAGGCGGCCTGCGAGGCCTGCTTGGCCGCCTGCGCAAAGGGGCTGGCGGAGGCCGTGACGGGTGGCGCTCGGGCAGGCGAGGCGGCGGGCGACGGGGCGATCGTCTGGCGCTGAGGCAGGTAGTGAGCCGGCAGGCCCGAAGCAGCGGCCGTTGTACTCGACGACGACGACGCGAAGGCGGCCCGCCCGCCGAAGGGCGACGCCTGGCCGTCTGCGTTGGCAAAGGGCGATCGCGCGGGCGAGGACGGACCCGGCAGAGGGGCCGGGAAGGCAAAAGGCCGTCTCGCTTGCTGGGACGCGCTGCCGTCCCGGGCGGGAGACGGCGGTGCGGCTGCCGCCGGCGAGAGGATCGCGCGGTGAATTGAAAGCTGGGGCGATGAGGTCCGGAGCACCTGCGAGGCCGACAGCGGCAAGTTCTGCTGGTGCTGGAAGGCCGCGGGGATCGGGACGGGGGCGACGAGCGTCGCGGCCGGCGTCGGTGCCGGCGGGTACTCGGCCGAAGCACCGCTGCTGCTGCCGGCCGCTGTCTTTGACTTGTCGGCCCCGCCGCTCATCTCGACCTCGAGGATTCGGCGTTGGACCTCAGGCACGATCCGGACGAGGCGCTCGATCGTCTCCCGGCGCTGGTCGCCTTCGCGCCCGCTACCGATCGACCGGTCGAGACGGATCGCATCGAGCAGGCGGCCCTGGGCGATCAGGCGCGTGTGGGCGAGGTCGTGCAGGACCTTGGTCGATGCCTTATTGAGCGACGACGGCGGCTGGAGGCACAGCGCGTGCAGGGTCTGCTCCGAACCAGCCGAGAAGGGAAAGGCGAGCAGCAGTTGGAGGTGAGCTGGCACGGGCTTGGCTGTGGTGGAGGCGTACGAGGGTGGTCAGCAGCAGCAGCCAGCTCAGCACGACAAGATTGTAGGGTGGGGACGCACGAGCGAGAGTCGCAACGATGACCCGCTTGACAAGGTCCTGCTTGCGCTCGCCCTCGGCCAGGCTTTCGACAAACTCCCAGGCCTCGCGAAAGTTGACGCGGGCGAGGGCGTCAACCTTGATGTCGACCTCGCCGTCGGTCGTCAGCTCGGGCGTCGCGAGGCTGAGGAAGCGGTTGACGAGCCGGGCGCCCGTCACCGGGCTCGGGTGGAGCGAGAGCGTCCGGAGGATCTTGGGCACAAAGTCGGGCGCCAGCGAGGGCTGCGACAGGCTCTTGACGGCGTCCTGTCAAGAGTGTTCGAAATGGGACAGGCATCAGCTGGGCGGAGCGTCAGGTCAAGAGACACGTCGCCTGATCGTACCTCATACCGCCGGCCGTCGAGAAGCCAGTAGCCTTCGGTCAGGCGGGCAAAGCGGGCCGGCAGGGCGCGCTCGTCCTTGAACGTCGCCGCCTGCTCCTGGCCGGCGTAGTCGAGCAGGAGGTAGAAGACGAGGCAGTCCTTCTTGAGCCGGTCAAAGTCGCACGTCTGGATCGAGTTGAGCAGGTGCCGGAGCGTGAGCGTGTCCTTGGGCGGGTACAGGCTCGCGTCTGCAGCCAGGAGGAAGGGCGATTCAGCGACGGGGCACACTTCCGAAGGCGAAGAAGCGCTTGAGGGGGGTGGGACGAACCGACGCTCGCCATGCCGAGCAGCTCGTCGAAAAAGAGACGACCGGTCACCGCCCGGGCTTCAGCGACGTCTGCAACCTTGGCCGCCGACCATGGGAAGGCCGCCGGCGCGAGGTTGAACGACGGCAGGTAGGGGTCGAAAGCGACCTCGGGCTGGTTGGACGCAGGGCGGGGCGGACCAGGAGGAAGCGGCGGGTCAGCGAGGGCTGGAGGTCCAAGGTCCACTCGTGAACAAGCAGGTCGTTCCCGACTGACCTCGTTCATGCTGGCAAGTGGGATGCGTCCAGGACAGGCTGTCACGGCAGATGGTGGCTGCTAGGAGCAGCAGGGAGGGAGAGAGCTCGGCAGGGCTCGCTGCTACTGCTGCCGCCGCCGCCGCCGCTTGCGCCTGCACTTCCGCCTGCCCGCCCGCCCAGCAGCTCCCCTGCTGTTGACCATCTCCCGACCTCCCCGACCATCACCTCGTTCCTACCCTCCGTCTTGCACCCTCGGAGCCCGCGCCCACGATGTCGGCCCTTCTCCTCTTTGTCATGAACATCCTCCCGCTCTTCCTGTCGTCGGTCCTCATGCTGCCCGGGCCGAACGGCAACCCGTTCCCCGCGGGCAACACGCTCCTCGTCACCGCCCACCCGGACGACGAGGTCATGTTCTTCAGCACGGCCGTCCAGGCGCTGACGGCCCAGCCCAAGGGCGACTTCTGGGCCCTCTGCCTCAGCAATGGTGCGTCGCCCGGAGCTCTGCTGCTGCTGCCCACCGCCAGCGACCCGACCCAATGCGCGCGCGCGCTTCTGGGCTGACAACGGAACCTGCTCTCCATCCGCCTCACCGCCAGGCAACGCCGACGGCCTCGGCTCGCAGCGGGCCGGTGAGCTCGCCAAGTCGTACGAGGTCCTTGGTGTCCCGCAGAGCCGCATCATTCTCTTTGGCCACCCGTGCGACCCTTGCCCTCTTGCTCGCGAGAACCGACTGGCGACGGCTGTACTGAGACACGAGCTTCCTCCTTAACCTCCCCCCTGCAGCGAGCTCCAGGACGACATCACCGCCGAGTGGAACCCGGACGTCATTGCCGAGATGATCAAGCAGATTGTCGACACGCGCAACATCCAGAACGTGCGTCCCTCAGTCCCACGCGCCATTACTTCCCGCTTCCTTCAGCGGCTTCCTGACCAGAGGCCTACTCTGTCCTTGCCCTTCGCTCTCCCTGTCCGCGCAGGTCATCACCTTTGACGAGCGTGGCGTCTCGCTTCACCCCAACCACGCCGCCATCGCCAAGTCGCTACCCGCGCTCCGTGCGCCGACCTCGAACGAGGACCAGGTCCGCGTCTTCTCGCTCCAGACGCACGCCCCGCTCACCAAGTTCATCTCGTTCCTGAGCGTCCTCCCGCCGTTCACGATGATCCCGGGCCTCTTCCCCGAGGGCCGGCACGTCAAGATCTCGACCAACTACCGCGGCTGGTGGAAGGCCGTCCGGGCCATGCGCCAGCACGAGAGCCAGATGACGTGGTTCCGCTGGCTCTACCTCGCCGGCAGCCGCTATCTCTGGACGGGCGAGTACGTTCAGGTCCAGTAAGGCGCGCGCTGCTCGGCTTGCCAACCGCCCTGGGCAGAGGGCACTCCATCTCCCGCCATCTCGGCCTCCCTGCATCAATGGTCACCCGGTCATACGAAGCGGTCGTGCGATCGTGACGGGTCGGGCAACTCAAGAGGTGCAGCAGGAGCGGGCGCAAGCCGGCGCTGAAGGCGAGCCGCGAGCCGTGGAAGAGCCCGCGGAGACGATAGGGAGCGCTGCCAACGCGTGCGCCACCCCACTCGCCCCTTCCTACCCTCAACCTCCTCCACCACCCTGGCTTTCTCGACGATCTACGACAGCACCATCTATCCCGCCCACCTAAGCGCCCTTGCGGGCGTACGCCAGCCGCTGCGCCTCTGCAGAAGGGAAGGGATCGACAGTCAGCCGTCAGAGGGCGATCGCGAGGAGACGTCTGCGAGGGGGCAACGATTGACGCACCCGTCGCCAGCCGATCGTACGCCTCGTTGATGCGCTGCGTGCGCTCGGTGTCGCCGGTGCTAGTGTCGGGGTGCCAGATGCGGAGCTGCTCGTTGCGGGCGTCGCGGACGTCGCCGTCTGAAGGCAAAGCCTTGAAGGTCCGCACAGAGAAGCCGAGCAGGGTGTAGTAGCCGTCTGGGTCGGCAAAGACGGTCGTTCGCGACGGCGGTGGTGAGGGGGAGGGGGCCGCAACCCGAGCTGGGTCTGGGCGACTCGGCTCTGGGCGACTCGGCTTTGGGCGACTCGGAGTTGGAGTTGGACGAGGAGTTGGCGTCGGTCCGGGCGCCGCTCTGCCCATCAGGGCCGCCAGCCTGCTCCGGACCGCCGCCTGCGCCTTTTCACGAGCGGCCTGCTTGGCCTGAGCCTTCGCAAGAAGGAGCTCCTGTCGCTCCGCCTGTCGTGCGCAGCGTTCGTCAGTGAACTGCAAGGGGCGCTCGCAGAACCGCGCGACGCAGACGTACCCCCTCCTTTGCGGCGGCGGCTTCTTGAGCGAGCTCTCGCTTCGCCCTTGCCTCAGCGTTGGCTTGAGCTCTCTGGGCTGCTTCCGCCTGCGAGCGCATGGTCGTCGGTACGTCAGCCAACGTCAACGACATCCGGGTGAGCTGAGGAAGGGCGTCCCTTCAGGCGCTTGAGCTCCTCTGACTTCAAGAGCGCAGCTTGGCGTTTAGCCTCTGCTCTTTTGGCCACCGTGGCCTGTCGTTCGCAGGCGATCGAGGTCATCAGTCGAGCCGCATGTGAAGCAAGTGAGAGAAGGCGTCGCGCACTTTGGCAGCCATGGCGATGGCTCCGATCGTACTCGCCACGCGGACGCGCTCAATCTGCGGCGAGGTCGTGTCCGGTGCGACAGCCGTCTGCAAAGGCGGGAGACGCATCGGATGGTCAGCCAATGGTGAGGAGCCGCAGAGGGCAGAGAAGGAGACGCACAAGCAGGACTGGGCTCGACTGGTCGAGCCATTCGCGGACGGTCGTGTTGATGTCCGAAGGCCGAAGAGACGAAGGTCGACTGCCGTACTCCTCAAGATGCAAAGGGTGGAGCCTGAAATTGGAGCTGGAGTACATCTTGTCGCACGTCTGCGTATTGGGCCGGTCGTCCTTGTCGAAGGTCGTTTCCCTAACGACATCTCCGATACAGGTCGCGAGGACATCATAGCGAGTTCGGTGGCGCGAGGGCGACTGCATCCAGATGACGCGGTGGTAGGTGGGGAAAGCGAAGCGGTGCAGGAGACGGTGCCCCCGCGCGACGCTCGAGTCCAGCCCTGTGGTTGGCCAGCCGAACGAGAACGGAACGACGCGCCATTGACCGTCCGGGCTGTTCGCGACTCGCGGATCGAACGGACGTGTCGAAAGTTCCGGCGTGTAAGATGCGTAAGTCCCGGGCCTCCCCTCTGCCATCGCAACCTCGTCGATCGGCTCCGGGGCCCAAAATTCTTGGAAGCCCGTCAGCTGGTGGAATTTCCTGCGGGTGGAGAGGTCTGGGTCAGAGAGTCCGTTTGTACAACATGCGTTCGACGAGGATGAGGCGCCTCACCGGAAGAGGGCGTTTGCCTCGGGGTCCGGCGAGCCGGCGCAGACCTTTGCACTCAAGACTGTCAGGAAGCCTTCCTGGAGGCGGTCGCGTGAGGGGGTTAGCACTGCTGATCAGGATCCGTAGCAAGCTGGTAGACACGGACCAAGTCTTCGTAAACGTAGACGCAATGCCAAAACGGGAGGAGGAGCTTGTGAACAGTGTCCTGCAGGTCGGGAGGGATGACGAGCAGTCAGTCTCGACGGTCTCTGCTAGACTGGGAACGCGCCGGACATCCGAGCAACTCACACCATCCTTTTCGTTCTTTTGCTCATCAACAAATATTCTCCATGCGTCGACCCATCGCGAAGAGTACGGAAGCGGGCCGGCGATCAACTTCTGCGGGAAGGCATTGACGGCAGACAGAGCCCGAGTGGCCGGTGGACCCAAGCAGTTCTCTCGCTGCAGCCCCGAGCCAAGAGCGGACGCATGCCCGGTCAACCTCCTGCTCACCCTGACGATGAAGGTCAGCCGCCGGTGACGGTAGACGCGCCTTGTTGCTAGAAGCAGCTCGCCGCCGACTGGTCAGCAGGCTGGCTTGCCGCCGACCATGGTTGCTGAAGGCGGCGAGGGACGAGCTCGGCAACCTCGTCGAGCCGCCGGAGGCGGCCGCAAAGAGACCGCCGGGGGCCAAGCCGATGCTTGACGAGGTCCGGAGCTGGACGGACGGGATCATGAGCGGGCGATCGACCAGGCGTTGGAGGGCCCCTTGAGAGTCGTTGAGTGCGGCTAACGGTCAGAGGGGACCTCGGCTCGTCCGAGGACAAAAGGGAGTCGACGCGAGCCCCCTCTCGCTGCTGCTGCGCGCGCGTGCGCCCGGTCCAGGACTACAATCAAAGGCGATCGTCGACCGTCGGCCCAAGCGGGCGCCTTCGACAGCGACAACCCTAGCCGGACCGCAAGGAGGACGCTCGCAGCCAAGGACGGCAGATCGCATGCAAGGGGGCGGATGGCTTGCAGGTATGCGCGAGGGAGCAGGGAGGGAGGCGTCGTGTGACGCGAGGGCCGCGCGTCATGGCTCGATCTGCCAATCGCCGCGCACCGAGGGCTTTCCATCTCCCGCCATCGAGGCCTCCCTGCATCTATGGTCACCCGGCGATACGAGGCGGTCATGCGATCGTGACAGGTCGGGCGGACAGGACGGGCGGGGAGCTCAAGAGGGGCAGCAGGAGTGGGCGCGAGCGGTTTCCTAGTCGAGTCTAGTAGGCGGTGAGCTTGAAGACCTGGGAGGTCGAGGAAGGGTGGGGCGTTAGTCGGCGCGCAGAGCGGATCCGTCGGCAAGCCAGCCTGCGCTCTCTCACCTTGGACGCGCTCGAGAAGAGGACGTAGAGGCTCGCACCGAGGCCGGTGAAGAAGGCGCCCGAGCGGGCCCAGGCCATGGCCTCGGTCTCCTGGTAGAAGTAGAAGGCGCTGTAGGCGAGCCGCGAGCCGAGGAAAAGACCAGAGACAATGTTGAGCGTCTTGGCGGGGAGGCGGGCGAAGTTGCCGACGATCTGTGCGGGGCGCGGGACGATCAGCTCACCGGGGGCGGCAGTCAGCTCGACAACGACGACGAGGACGTACGATGGCAGCGGCAAAGACGGGGAAGACTGGAGGCAGACATAAGGGTCAGTCGAGAAGACGACGTCGGCGGCGGTGAACCGATACCGGGGCTCACTCTCGAGGCCGTTGACGTGGGTCGAGCTGAGACGGTCAGCCTGCTTGGCGACCTGGAAGCAGAGCGCGCAGACGACGTGCTGTGTGTCAGCGCGAGCAAAAGTAGTCTCTGTGATGGCCAGCAGAGGGGACGTACGGCAGCCTTGCGCGCGTCGGCGTCCTCGGTCGAGACGATCGTCTTGCGAGGGTTCAGGTTGGAGAACTTGAAGCCGTTGGCGGCGAGGCTGGGAGGTGCGGGCGACGACGAAGGTCAGCAGAGGCTCCTACGGTGATCGACATGGAGAGAAGGGACGAGACGCACTAGCCGAGCTTGATGGTGCTGGTGCGGTCGGTTGTCGAGCAAGGGCAGAGCGCGCCCGGTCAGCCAGAAGATCGCGCCGCGGCCGCGGAGCAAGGAGCAACAAGCAGGGCAGGTGGCCGGCACGCACTGGGGCAGGAACGCAATGACGTAGGCCGTGGGGATCGCAAAGAGCGAGAGGTTGGAGTGGGCGGTGATGGGCATCTTGGGCAAGGGTGAGGCGAGGGACGGGGACGAGCTGTGCCGGGAGCGACGGCGGTGATCGGGCCGGAGCGCAAGGGAGGTCAGCTCACGACCCGCTGCTCGCACACGACCTGCCGAACGAGCCATCCGACGCGTATGCGGCGACAACGGCGGCGGCGACTGCGTCTTTGCCGGCGACGATTCGGGCACTGGTGAGGTGCGAGCGACGACCCTCCGTCGCACTTCGAGCCTCCCAGCTAGGAGGCACGAAAGGGTTGGGCGCGCCGCCCTGCAGCGGAAGAGGGCGGCAGCCCGATCGTCCGTCCCCGCCGCCCCCCGACCGGAGGCCTTGTGCGACCTGATATCGAGTCGAGTCCGATGGCGAGCGCGCTGCCACCGAGGCGAGAGCAGTGCGGCCAGACGTACCGAGTTGAAGCTGAAAGGGTGAGGGCTGTTGGTCGAAAGGGCAGGCTGGCAGGCAGGCAGGCAGGGTCGAATCGATTCCGTCCCGGCGTGAACGTCACGGCCGAGCAACTCGCAACTCGCAGGTGCAAGCGGCCGGCTCTCCTGAAACGCTGGCCCCTTTTCGGCCGCCAACGGCCAGCCTGTCGAACAAGGCCGCCGGCGACGCGGGCTTGGCCCTTTGATCCGGTTCTCGGCCTCCGGTCTCTGCCTTACCGAGGGCGCCAACTGGAGCAGCGGCGAACAAGAGGCGACGCAAGATCAGATAGCGCTGAAAGGGGGGGCGCCCTCGTCGTCTGCTTTGTCCTGCCCCCGTTCTGACGGTCGTCGATGCTGCACAAAGGGACGGCCGTCAGCACGGTCGCCTGTATAAGGATCAGAGGCCCAGCTCGACCGGTCTTCCATCAGAACTTCCCTCCCCTCCTTCTCCCTCTCCAGCCCTGACGCCGGCCGTCCCTCTTATTCCCTCACCGTCCTTCCAGACGCCGGTCGTCCCTTCTTTCTCTCCTAGCTCCTCAGTCCTCAAACGGGATTCTGCTCCGATGCTTCGCCTCCAGCCGTCACATGCGCCAGGGTCACCTCGGATCATCAACAACCTCGGCGACGACGATCTCATGGACGCCCACTTCGCCAGCCTGTCGCTCGTCGGCAAGCTCCCGGGCGTCCGCGACGTGCTCGTCTCGCCAACCAACTCGGTCGGGTCCATCGTTCGTTACCCGCGAGCTGTTGGCCGTCCGTCCGTCCGCACGAGAGCTGATCTGCGTTATCTTTCCTCTCGCGATGCAGAGGAACGGTAGCTTGAGCCTGCCTGTCTTGCAGACGTGGGATCGAACGGAATTCCCTGCCCGCTCGGTCTCGCCGGCGTGGTCCGATTCCTCCGCCTCTTCCGCGGCGTCGTCGGTCGACTCGGCGGCAAGTCACAGCTCGCCTTCTTCGAGCCTCGCAATCCGGAAGCGCAAGCTGAACCGCATGTGAGGCGACCCTTAACCTCTCATCGTCCGAGAGGCCTTCGCTGACGTGTCAAGCTGTCTGCGCCTGACGACGCAGCGCCCTCACGATCCGCATCCCACCCTCGGTCCTGCAACCTCGCCAGGCGCCCCCTCAATCCAAGCAGGGATCCATCAGCACCCCAGACTTGCCTCCATCGCCCCTTCAGCTCGTCATCGTCTCGCGGCCGCACCCCTCACCACGACGGGCAGCCGCCCTCACGCGCCAGCGCGGAGCCGTCCTCGTGCCGGGCTCGGTTGCGCGCGCATGGAAAGCCCGAGGGGTCGGCGCAGTTCGAGTGGAGAAGGGTGCAAAGGGGTTGGCAATCCGAGCTTTCTAGATGACCATGCGCTCTGATGTTGACGGCTCTTCCCGGGGCGAACGAGCGGAGGTGAGGGGGAAGAAGCTCGACGCCCTGCTACGCCGAGGCGGCGCCGACGTCCGCGTCTCGCTCGAGCGAACGCCGCAGCCGGTGGGCGGGATGGCCGCTCGGTCGAGCGCATCGGCGCACGACGACGACCGGAGGCGGCTCTGGGTCGGCAGCTTGCCCGTCCGCAACGCCGTCGTCGGCACGGCCGGCCATCCCGACTTTGCTTCAGACAGCGTGACATGACATGCCACTTCGCTGCACCGCCGTGGCCTGGAAGTCTGCGCAAGTCAGAAGCGTGTGGTCGCTTGTCCCTGCGCTGGCGGTCAGGGAGATGGGTTCCAAAGGGGGCATGGTTTGGGCAGAGCAGTCGAGAGGGGTGGGCGACAGAAGTGAGGAAGACACTCGGATACGAGCGGCCTCTTCAAGCGTCGCGGGAGGAGAGCGCGTTGACGCCGGGCAGCGGCTTGCCCTCGAGCAGCTCAAGAGAGGCTCCGCCACCGGTGGAGACGTGGCTGAGCTTGTCCTCCTTGCCAGCGTTGGCGACGAGGGTGGCGGTGTCGCTGAGGCGGGAAGGGTGGCCAGGGGTCGGTCAACAGTTCTAGACAGCGATCGGTCACGCATGGCACTCACCCGCCACCGACGATGACGGTCGCGCCGTTCTCGCAGGCCTTGATGGTGGCGTCCAGGAGCGACTGGCTGCCCTGAGCAAAGGCCTTGAACTCGAAGACGCCGGCCGGGCCGTTCCAGAGGACCGTCTTGGCCTCAGCGACGGTCGCGGCAAACAGCTCGCGCGACTTGGGTCCGCAGTCGAGGCCCATCCAGCCGTCGGGGATGCCAGACTCGTCAGTAGCGGTGTCGGTCTGCAAGTGAGGATGTAGGAGGACAGTCAGCACAGTCTTCCACAGCTCGTCCGCACTCTCTTAAGTCGGCACACGCACGTTGGCGTCCTTGTTGAAGTCGTCGGCGGTGATGTAGTCGACGGGGAGGACGACCTTGACGCCCTTGGCCTTGGCCTTGTCGAGGAGCGACTGGGCCTTGGCCGCGCCGGCCTCGTCGTAGAGCGAGTTGCCGATCGAGATGCCGTCGATGGCCTTCTTGAAGGTGAAGGCCATGCCGCCGCAGATGATGAGCGAGTCGACCTACGAGGGAAGAGTCAGTCAGTCAGCCGCACTGATGAAGAGGACTCGGGTCGTCGGCCCCGCGCCGCGCGCGCACCTTGTCGAGCATGTTCTCGATCAGCTGGATCTTGTCCGAGACCTTGGCGCCACCGAGGATGGCAAGGAAGGGCCGCTCGGGCGACTCGAGCGCCTTGGCGAAGAACTCGAGCTCCTTAGCCATGAGGAAGCCGGCAGCCCGCTTGGGCAGCTCGACGCCGACCATCGACGAGTGGCCGCGGTGAGCGGTGCCGAAGGCGTCGTTGACGTAGACGGTGCCGAGGTTGGTCAGCGACTTGCGGAACGCCTGGACGGCCTCGGGGTCGGCTGTTCGAAAAGGGGGCGGAAGGGAGCGAGCGGGCATCGTCGGTCAGCCGTCGGATTTCGACGGTCGTCCCGGCCGACGCGTCTGCCGGCCACCGGCCAGCCGCGATGGGTGGGACGGACCCTTGGTCTTCTTGCCCTCAGAGTCCTTGGACGAGCCCTCCTCCTCGGCGTGGAAGCGAAGGTTCTCGAGCAGGAAGATCTGGCCGTCCTGGCCAGCCTTGACGGCCTGCTCGACCTCGTCACCGACGCAGTCGTTGAGGAAGGTGACGGGCTTGCTGAGGAGCTCCTCGAGCTTCTTGGCCTGTCGTTGGCGAACGCTGAGATGGGTCAGCCTCGGGAGCTCAGACAAACGAGCAGCGCAGCAGACGGGACGTACGACCGGGGCAAGCGAGTACTTCTCGACCTTGTGGCCGTCGGGGCGGCCGAGGTGCGACATCAGGATGACCGAGGCGGCGCCTGCCGGCAGTGGATGTCTCCCGTCAGCGGCTCGTCACATGGCCGTCTATCGATGCAAGTGCAAGAGAGAGCCACGCACCCTGCTCGATGGCATGCTTGATGGTGGGGAGGGCGGCGACGATACGCTGCGCAGAGGGCAAGGAGGCAGGGCGAGGTCAGCCAGAGCCGCGCCTCGTCTCGGGACTGAGCCAGAGCTCGCTCGGGCGACGGCCACTTACGGCGGGGTTGGTGATCTCGCCGGTCGACTTGTCCTGGGGGACGTTGAAGTCTGAGCGGGCGAGATGACATCAGAGATGACCGGGTGGGCGAAGGATCGACATTGCGGCGAGGCAGGGCAATCAGCAGCGAGGTGAAAAGAGCCAGGCAGCGGAAGGATGGGCGTCAGCATTCTGCGCGGTGAGGTTGCGAGCGAGATCATCGCCGTGACGCACCGACACGGATGAGGACACGCTCGCCCTTGAGCGAGAGGTCCTTGATGGAGAGCTTGGAAGAGAGGGACATTGTTGCGAGATCGAAGCAAGAGATGTGGTTGGGGGCAGGCGGGTTTCGACGAAGGGGCGAGGAGCACAGCAGCGCCGGGCGGGCAGGCGGGGGCTTTCACTTGCCGCCTTCTGCCTCCGACCGCCGTTGCCGCACAAGCGGCGCGTCCTCCTGTCAGGACCCCAAGGGTCGCTCTCACGCTCGCTGCTGCACTTTCCCCTGGGGCTGAATCCAGTAGCGCTGGCTCAGGCTTCTGAGAGAGCTGAACGCTGCAGCCGTACGACCACCTCCCGCGCGAGAACATGGTGGAGAATTCCATCGATCACGAGTTGAGCTCCTGCCAGATCTCGGCGTACAGCTGGGGTTGCCGGCGGACGGCAACAGCAGGGGTCGGATCAGCTCCTGTGCATCGTTAAGAGAGAGAGAGAGCTCAAAGGGCGCACCGTGTACTCCTCGGGCGTCATCTGCTCCTGGTCCTCCTCGGTCACGTCCTCGAACGCCTTCTCCACGCCGGCGACTGCAGTCCGTCAAGGGCAGGCTGTCAGCGGCGAGGTCTTACCAGAGCTGCCGTCGTTCAAGGCGACTGACCTGTGACGACCTGCGCACCGCCGGCCTCCTCGCCTGACGCCTCCTCGAGACCGCCCGCCATCACGGCCTCATCCTGGCCCTTCCACCGCTTGCCCTCGCCAGCATCGCCCCGGTCGAGACTCGGACTCCGTGAGCGCTTGGCCGAGGAGAGGCCGGATGCGACCTGTAGGTTTCGCGCGACGTCGTCGTCGTCTGCCGGCTCCTCCTTCTTAGCGGGCATCACCGCAGAGGCTGAGCCCAACGTTGACTGGCGCTGACGGTAGTAGTCCTCGAGGGCTGCAGGACCCGCGACTCGTCAGCCGAGCATGAGGGCGATGGAAGGGGCGCCACGATTCACGCACACTGCGTATGACGCTCGTCGGCGACTCGCTGCGCGTCCTTGCCGTCGGCCGCGAGCCGGGCCGCCTCGAGCGAGGCCTCCGTCTGGGCGGCATGGGCGAGGCCGAGCGCGGTGTGCTGACCTGAGACGGTAGAGTACAGATGCCAGGCCGGAAGGGCGTTCTGCGAGCTGTCAGACGATCGAGTACACGACGAGAGAGGCACGTCAGCTTGACAACCCCGGAACCTGTACAGCGGGTAGGAACGAACCGCTGCTCCTCGGCCAGCCGAGCCTGCTCGCGGGCCTTGCGCTCCTGGTCAGCGTCGAGCTGGAGGTCGACCTGGATGCCCGACGTCGATGCCTCGCTATTGCGGGCGTTCTCGAGCAGCCACTGCTGGATGTCGAACCTGGCGGTCGAGAGTGGAGCACTGTTAGTGAGCGGCAGCCGCGGTGTCATGCGTCAGGGGCTGCCAGCGCACTTTGGGAAGAGCATCTCGGCCGTCTTGCGCAGGCCCTCCTGGATCCACTTAGTCTGGCCATTGAAGCCGGCCATCTTGTCCTTCTCGCCCTTGACGCCCTGGCTCTCCTCATTGTCGATCAGCGGGTTCGAGCAGACGTCGCAGAGGAAGTTGCCGTCGGGAGAGATCTCGGCGGGGATGTCAAGCGGGAGGTATGTCTTCTTGCACGACGGGCAGATGTAGCCCTTGTTCTCTTGCTCCTGAAGGGGGCGAGCAGCAGAGCTAGGCGAGTTCAGCACGCCTGGCTAGGTGCACGCAGAGCGGGGGTCTGGTCCAGAACGCGACGCACCGCCCGCAGCTTCTTGTCGAGCGAGTTGAAGAGGATGTCCATCCGCCAGCGGACGACGTCCGAGAAGCGCTTGAAGTCGATCCAGTAGTATCGCCGGTTGATCGGCCTCGCGTACGGCGGCGGGTTGGCCTCCTTGTGCTCGAGCCGCTCGAAGCTAAGAGCAGATCGGTCAGGCCCGGCCGGTCGGCGAGGGTCAGGAGGAGGTGAACGCACCGCATGACGAGCCCGTCGCCGATGAGCGGGCCGGCCAGGCGGGCGAGATCCTTCGTGTTGACCCCGGTGAGTGCGGCAAGGTCGTCCTCCCGGAACCTGCGACCCTTCGAGAGGTCAGCAACCCCCCCCCCCGAGAGGTGATGGTGAGCTCGCTGCGAGGGAGGGAGGGACGCACGCGTCCCGCTTGAGCAGCTGATCGAGCAGGATGACATGCGAGGGCTCGTAGAAGGCCCGGCTGACGGTCTGGACAAACGTCTTGAGCGACGGCCGGTCGAGATGGTCGTACAGCGACGTCATGCCGAGAAGGGCCCTCGCTCTCGTGCCTTGGAGGGAGCGTGCGTCGGGAGGAGGGGTCAAGGGCGGCACAGGTCGACGTTGGCGGTCTGCGGGCGAGCGACCCCCCCGAACCGCCATCATCTCCTCCCAGTCTGCCTCCAGCAAGAGGCCGCCCTGTCCTTTTAACAAGATCACATCCTCTCGCTTGTCACCTGCCCGCTGCGCTGCTACCCATCCTGTCGTCGATGGAGTCCTCAAGAGGCGGACCGAGCGTCCTCGCCCCGGCCCTGCCCTCGTCGGCCGCGTCCGGCTCGGCGCAGCCTGCTGCCGCTGCAGCTCCTCCGGTCGCCTTGAGCTCGGTCACCAGCCCGTCGGGCTACGTCTTCCCACCGATCTGGTCCTTCCCGCCCTTCTTCACGCCCCAACCAAACGCGGCGACGCATGCCCACCAGACGACGCTCTGGACGGCCCTCCTTCTCAGCTGGGCGCGCTGGCACCGCGTCTTTGAGCTCCGGGCGGCCGACGACGGCGACGGCGTCATGGCCGCTGCGTTCGAGAACAAGGCGATCCGACGTCGGTGCGGGCGCGAGTACCAGCGGCAGCTGATGCAGGCCCTCGTCGCGAACGGTGCGTTGACCCTCTGTGGGGGGCCTGCGAAGCGACAGAGGGCGGCATCGCTGATCGCTTCCCTCGACGCGTGCCTGCCGCTGCCCTCACCCCCCCAGGTCAAGCCGTGCCGCTCCCGCCGTTACCTCCGCGCAACTCGAAGGAGCCGCCGACCGCTATACTCTTGTACTGGCAGACGCCGGAAGAGTGGGCGGCCCAGATTTACGACTGGGTGCGTTGCGTCTCGCGCCAGTGATCGACATGGCGTCAGACAGACGGCTGACTGCGACGTCCATCACTCACGTCCTCAAACCAGGTCTCAAGCACGGGCCAAACCAACTCGATACTGACGTTTGCCGAGCTCCAGTCGGAAGAGGGCGGCAAGAGTACGTCTTGCGCGAGCAGAGAGTTGGCGCGGACGTTAGGGTCCCGCTCACTGACCCTCCCCGCGTGCTGCGCGTCGACCGCCCCTCCTCGTCTATTCCCACTCGCACAGAGTTCCACGACCTGCCCTTGGCGCTGCTCCGGTCGGCGCTGGCGATCCTCGTCAAGCAGGGCAAGGCGCAGGTGTTCAAGGTCCCGTCCGGCGACGACGGCGAGGAGGGCGAAGGCGTCAAGTTCGCGTGAGCCTCGCGCCGGGTCCGAGCCGATCTGTTATCGTATCCCGTCCGTTGTAACAGCCTGCGTTGCGTCTTGCTCGCTGCGAACTAAGCTGTCGGTACCCGTCTTGTGTGGATTATGCACCGTATCGGCGAGAGCGCTCCTGCTGGGGTCCCCGGGCGACGACGTGCGTGCCCGCGCGCCGCGGGTGAGGCCGCACTCTCCGACGATGCCGCCAGCTTCAGGCGAGCATCCTCCATCAGCGGCAGCAAGTGCCACCACCGGCACCCGCACCTAGCTCTCCAGAGCTCCCCATTTCTCCTCTCTATCAGCTTCTTTAGGACTGCCAGACCCCCGACCTGCTGCCCCTGATCGTCTGCTCTCCGATCCCTCCGACGCTCGCTCGCCGCCGGCTAGACCGCAGTCTGCCCTGGCCTCCTCCACCTGCCCCTCCTCCCGCCGGCAACACACGACACAACCTAGAGGCTCCTATCGCGACGACCTTTCTCGGCCTCTAGCAGCGGCTCGGGATGGCAGCCGGGTTTCTCGTCCACCGCGCCGTCGACGGCCAGAGCTTTGCCTTCCCGCCCGGTGCCGCCTTCGAGACGTGCGTCCCCTCCTGGCCGCCGCCGCCGCCGCTTTCGCCGGCGAGCCTGCCTCTCGCAACCCGCGCGGCCCGGCCCCGATCTGACCGTCCGGCTCTGCCCATTCTGACTCTCGCAGGCTCGACTCGCTGACCCGGGCGGTCGGTGAGCTCACCTGCGTCGAGCCGTCGGACGTCATCCCCTTCTACGGCAACGGCGAGCAGCTACGGGAGGATAATGTCCTCTCGGCGGGCTCCGCCGGCTGGGATGAGGTGCGTACGAGGCCGCTAGCCGGCTCCCCCCTCGGCACCGGCCGAGACCCCGGCCGTTCCGAGCTGACCCGACCCTGGACATTCCTGCTCCTCCTTCAGCTCTACATCTTCTCCAAGGAGACGCTCCAGGCCGATGCGGCCGAGGTCATTGCCGCGCTCGAGATCAAGAAGGTACCGCCAGCGGCGCTCTCGCTCTCGGCCTCGTCGGCCTCGCTCGCGTCCGCCTCGGCCGCGCTCGGCCAGACGCTCGACACGCACGTCTACCCGCTCGTCGACAGCCTCCACACTCAGTCGCGCGCGCTGGTCCTCGCCGCGTCCAACCTCTCGCTCCACCTCGCCTCGCTCGCAGGCTTCCACACCTCGCTCGGCCCGCTCGCTGCGCGCGAGTTTGCCCGCCAGCGCGAGCTGCTTGCGAGCTACCGCGCAGCGCTCTGGGTCGTCGAACGCATCGCCGTCGACAAGCGGCTCTTCAGCGGCAAGACCAAGGACGGCGAGCGCAAGCTCGGCGACTATGTCAATCTGAAGAAGATGGCCGTCGTCGAGGAGGGCTGCGTCAAGCTCGAAGGTCTGTCACGCTGCGACGTGGCGTGCACATTGACCGTCATCCGCTGACTGACCCCCACTCTTTCGTCACATCGCCAAACGACAACACCCGCAGAGGAGCTGTCGGACAAGTGGGCCAAGGCCGAGAAGTCGATAGAGGAGCTGCTTCAGGGCGAGAAGCAGATCCGAGCGGTGACCGAGTCGCAAACGTCAGTCGCCGTGCTGTTGCCGGCTCGTCCTGCGACCTGAAGGCTAACGCCTGGCCTCATCTGCTAGATGCGACGAGGCCGACGACTGTGTGGCCGTCGCCGAGCGCGCCGTCGAACGGGCTCGCGAGCTCGAGCAGCAGGCGCAGGGCTCGCAAGAGGTCTCAGACGAGACGCTCCGCGAGCTCGCCGACCTCGAGCGCCTCGTCCGGGAGAAGGTTGAGCTTCTGACCGAGATCAAGGTCAGTGCGCTTGGGGCAGCCGACTCGAGCTCTGCTCATACAACTCTCGCCACTTTCTCCCTCGTCGCAGAACTCGTTCAACGCCCACCTCGTGCATACGCTCCAGTCCATCTCGCATTTCCAATCCTTCATACCGCCGATGGCGGCGACACTCAACTCGCTTTCGGCGACGCTGCGGTCCCCGCCCGGCTTCTCGCACCTCTCCCGGCTCTACTCGCTCCCACTCGCATATGGTCGCCTGCTCGTCGAGTCGTATCGCCGGCTGGCATTCGGCACCTTCTTTCTCGAGCAGAGCGGCAAAGTGGCCGAGGTCATGGCCCGCTGGGTGACGGGCGAGCGTCGCCGGCGTGAGAAGTACGAGGCCGAGATGAAGGGGCTCCTGCCTTGGGATGCTCGGACGACGGACGAGGTGCCTGGGCTCGAGGTCTCGACCGTCGGCGGCGGCATCGGCGAGGACGGCCTTGCCGTCTCGAAGGTGGACGTTGACGGTCGGTCCCTTCGATCCTCTGCCGCGAGCCCGCAGAGACTGACGAAGCGACGCCCGACCCGTCACCCCGCAGACTTCCTAACCTTCATTGAGTCGCTCGAGCGTGATCCGGGCTACATCGAGCTGGCAGCCGCTTCCGCAAACCTCGACAAGCCTGGGCTGCTCGTTGACCTGCGCGAGACGCTCTTGAAGCATCTCGCTCAGGTCGAGGACGCCAAGGCCGACTTTGACAAGCTGGTCGAGAAGAATTGTGCGCCTCCTGCCTTCTCTCGGCCGGCTCGCTTGCTCGTTGACACATTGCGCTTCTTTCCGACAGTGCTGTCGAAGTCGCAGGATGGCTCGGGCCGTCGAGGATGTACGTCGACCTTTCGGCGTTGGCGTCTAGTCTCGGCTGACCGGCCTCGTCTCTACCCCTTCGCAGCGGCTGTCGTCGACCAGACACTCGTCAAGACGCTCTCGACCGAGAAGGACGAGCTCTCAGGCGCGGTCGCCAGCAAGGACAAGATGATCCAGGACCTGCAGGCGCAGCTTGCGGCCGTGCAGGAGGAGTTGAAGGCCGCCGCGGAGAGCAGTCGGTCGCACGAAACGGTGGCCGAGGGGCTTCGGGTCGAAGTTAACGGCCTGCAGGCGACGGCGGCTGCCCTTCGGACCGACAAGTCGAACATGGACGCCCAGGTGGCCAAGCTCACCGGCGAGCGGGCGATTCACGTCCGCGAGCTGGCCCAGGCCCAGATACGCGCGCAGGATCTCGACGACGCGCTCCTGCGGGCCCGGGCGTCGACCAAAAGCGCCGAGGATCGCCTGGCCGACCTCGGCACCGAGATGGAGCGCCGCCTGAGAGACAAGGGACTCGAGTCGGAGCGGGCGCTGCGCGATCACATCTCCGAGGCCGACGGGTTCGTCCGCGACGATCGAGCGTCCTTGTGCGTCTACGCTGACCCTCTGTACCTTTGACACCGGCGCAGCGACCGGGCCATCCTCGAGCACCAGCTTGTCCAAGCGACTGCCGAGGCCGAGCGCCAGCGCGAGCAGGCCGACAACGACCTCAAGCTCGCGAAGGATAAGGCAACGCGCGAGGTCGATGCGATCAAGGCCGACCTCAAGATGCAAAAGGTGCAGTTTAAGTCAGTCGAAGTCCGCAACAAGGAGCTCGTCGCCCAGCTCGAGAAGGCCCTGGCCGATGCGGCGACTAAGGACAAAGAGTCGGCGCGCCTCCTGGCCGACGCGGTCCGGCTCGCGCGGACGCTCAAGGACTCGGCCGAGAAGCTGCTCGACGCGATCCGGTCGTCGTCGCTCGCGTCGTCGCTCTCGCTCCAGTCGCTGACGCTGGCCGCGAGCGAGCCCTCGGCGGCCTCCTCGACCTCGTCGCTCGAGATCCCCGACTCGGCTTCGGCGCAGGGCGTCCGGCGCGAGCTCGAAGCGATCGGCCGGTTCGACCTCCGGTCGTTTGAGGAGGTCATCCTCAGGAGCTTCAAACTCGTCAAGAAGTGGCAGCAGAAGGCGACCGAGTGAGTCGTCTCGAGAGCTTGCCTTTCCTGCCGGCCTCCGCAGATGTTGAATTTGCTCTCCTGACCCAGGTACCGCGACAAGGCCAAGGACAAGATTGCGATCGGCCACTTTTCGCCAGGCGACCTCGCCCTCTTCCTGCCGACCCGAAATTACGCGGCCGCGGTCCGGCCCTGGGCTGCCTTCAACGTGAGTATCTGACTTGAACCGTCCTCGCTGGCTCGTATCTTGACGACGAGACGTGCGAACGCTTTCCAGGTCAACTTTCCGCACTACTTCCTCAAGACATCGGCGACGCTGTCCGAGTACCTTCTCACGCGCGAGTACCATCTGGCGCGCATCTCCGCCATCACGGAGAAGACGGTCACCGGCGACAGCGAGGTGCGTCGGCCTCGTCAGCGGCGCTTCTAGTCTTGTGTGATCTTGCTGACGGTACGCCCTGCACCGACGACCTCAGCGCGACGCGAGCGGGTCCGACGTCGGCCTTCCTGTCGGCACAACCTACTTTGTGCTCGACACCGAAGACTTTGCGCCGACGCCCGTCCGGAGCAAGGCCCGGCGGACCGTCTCGTCGACGAGTCAGCTCCCGGCGATCGAGTCGCCCGCCTTCTCGCGCAAGGCGAGCGCGACGGCTATCCCGCCCGCGGTCCGACGGACGAGCTCGATCCTCAACCCTGCGTCATCGTCGGCGCTCGCGACCTCGCCAATCATCGACCGGGCCGACGTCAGGCAGGCGTTCTCACCGCCTGCAATGGCAGCGGCGGCAGCAGCAGCAGCGGTAGCGCAGAACGGTGCGCCTGCGGCCGACTATTTTTCCCGGACGGTCGCCCCGCGTCGCATGTCGGCCTCGGCGCTCTCGGCCACGCAGCCGCTGGGCTCGCCGCCTGCGAACCGGTCGGCATTCACGCCGATGCAGAGCCCGGACCTGATGACGGCGCCGGGACCGATGCAGACGCCCGGTCGGACGGTCGTCCTGCCGACAAGCGAGGAACCTGCGCCCTCGCCATCGACGTCAGCCTCGAACCGGCAGCCGCAGCCATCATCTCTGACGGCGGCCCCTCTCTCGTCCTCGCCGACTCCGCCGCCACTCCCCTTTCGCTCGCAGACGGAGCCCTCGACCAGGAGCAGTCCGACGACGGCCACCGGCGGCGAGACTTCCGCTCGCCCGGTCGCGATCCCTGTGCCAGCGGCGTCGTACCGGACCGGCCGGCCACCGTCCGTCTCGTCGGCCTCCTCGGTCCCTCGGCCAGGCTCGCTCGGCGCCCTCCCCCGGTCCTTTACGATGTCGGGCTCGCACCTGGCCAAAGCGCCCGCAACCACGGCCTCGTCGACCGAGGCCTTCGGCGACCTGCCGACCGGCGCCGGCGGTGGGCACCCGCTGTCCGCCTCGATGGCGCTCCCACCCTCGGCCGCCGCCGCCCACCTCAGCAAGCACTCGTCGAGCTCCGATCTTGGCGCCCTCTCGCGCGGCTCGGCTGGCGCCGGCGGCGAGCAGCCCTATGCGAGCTCGCCCGGCCGCATGAGCTTCATGGCCGTCGCCGCCTCCAACCTTGGGCTCGGTGGCGGCAGCGGCGGCAGCAGCAAGCGCCGCAGCGTGAGCGAGTCGGATCCTGCCGCTGGCGCGAGCGGTCGCGAGTGAAGGGCCGCCTCCTCCCGAAACGCTCGCTGTAGCCTTATCTCTGTCTCCCATTCCTGCCCTGATGACGACTCACCGAAACGATCTGTCATGAAGCTCTTCTTGTGCACGCGCCATCGCCGTTCGGAGGCAGGCGAGTGGACCGAGACGATGCGTACGGGCTCGCGTGCTCCTTTCGCGTCGGCCGGGCGGGCGGCGCGTCCTTCCTCCCGCCCCCTCGACGACGACGACGATGGCCCGGCCGCCAATGGTCTGCCCCAGGCCTCTCCCAGCTCCCGAAAGACCCTCTACCACCCTACCAGCTCCCTCCCCACGTCCCGCCGAGCTCTCCGGTCGCGGTCTCGCCCTCGCTCAACTCGCCTCAAAGACATCCGACGCCATCCCGCCACGGCCTTCCGGACCTCCCAGCTCTCTCCCCGCCCTCCTTCCTCCTCACCTACCCGAATGCTCCCTCTTCCCGCTCTGCCGCCGTCGCTCTCCGGCGCGTAGGCCCGTCCTGCCTTCTCCAGCGCGATCGTCTCCTCTCTCGACCAGCGTGTGCTTGCAGGCCGCTCGCCGGGAGGCAGGGCCCGCAAACGGCTTCGGCTCCCCTCTCACGAGGTCAGGGGCTTAGACATCACCACCAGTCCAATACCACCGCCCGGGCCGCGGCCTCCTGTCCAGGAAGGTCCTCAGTGGCCGACCAGGCGTGCAGGCCGCCATGTCTGGGCACCGGTGGGCTTTACCCCTAACCCTAAAGACGATGCTCCATCGAACCCCCCTCATCACAAACCCCCCGGAGGCACGGCCCGGCGGGAGCCCACCCCTTGGCTCGGCCTTGCTGCCTGAGCCTCAGCTCGCTTTTGCTCCCCCGACCTCGCCTCCCACCTCCAAAGGCAGACTCCCCCCGCGGACACCAACCCTGCCTAGGTCGAAGCGCTCCCCGTCGGTGGTCCCCTCGGACGTCCCGACCAGCCCCGGCGACCGCCTCGAGGGGTCGCTGCGCAGGCGACGGTCACGACGACGTCCGCAGGCTCGGAAGCCGACACCCTCCTTCCTCGAGGGAGTCGCTCGCACCTGAACCTCTCCCTGCCCCGCCCTCGCGGTCTTTGCCCGCGCGGTTGTGCTAGGCAGGCACAGAGGAGAAGTAGAGTCCGTCCGAGCCCCGTCGAAGCCGACCTGTCCTCGCCCCTTTTTTCCTTGCTCGTTCTGCCTGGCTGGGGAAGCTGTGTGGTCTCGCTGGGAGGGGCTCATGGGGCGGTGTCCAGCGCGTCGGTCCTGGGCGCGGCGGCAGAGCACCATCAACAAGAGACATTCGGTCTCCTCCCCCCCTTTCCCCTTCACACCCTCCCGAGAGCTCGGACGGTCCGGCAACGCGGGTCAAGATGGTCGGACGAGAGGCTTCAAGAGGTGCGGGACTCGAGCGCGCAGTCATCGAGACCGGTCGACCCGAGGCGCGGCGGTCGACCTCTCGCGCGCGCTATCGTCGTTCAGACGTCCTCCAGGGGCTCGCGACGTGGGGCTTCAAGGGGAGCCGGCGAAGGGAAGGCGACGGGACGCGAGAAGCCTCTGCGAGGCCTCATTGCTGCTCGAGCCGGCCATCACTCAGCGTCCAGGACGGCATTGGACGCCCTCCCTCTCGCAGACTTTGCCCGACCCCCTCTGTCGACCGCCATGGTCGACGCCGCTCCCCGTGCTCTCTCCCTCCGCCGCTCGTCGGCGAGGGGGGCCGAGGAGGATCCCTGCTGAGTTGCCCTGGCCCGCTCACCTCCGAAGGCTCGCCCTTCCTTCCAACGGGAAGGCGAGGATTCGCGTCGCCCCACGTAGGATACCCCCCGGAAGACGTCGCCTTCTCGTCCGTGCGAGGCCCGGCCGGTCGAGCGCTGCGCCGCCCTCGCTCTGTCGTCCCCTTTGCCCATTGCTCGTTGACCCCCCTCGGCCCCCGTACGTCCTCATTTTCTGGCTCGCAGAGATCCCGCACCACCCCTTCCCTCCGAACCGTCCTCGCACACCGCAGGGCTCCAAAGACCGTCCTCGCCCCCCACCTGTCTGCTGCTCGCCCGATCTCGCTCCCGCCGCTCGCCCTCCTCGGAGGCGCGACTGGGTAGGGAAGGCGGTCCACCGCACCCCCACCGCAGCGCCCGCGCGCGAGGCTCGACATGCCAGAGCGACCTGCCCTCTGCGGCTCGGGTCGCTAGAGCGATAGCTCGTCTACTGAGTGTCCCTCGCCGTGGCACGATCGCTCGGCGGCGTCCTCCAGGTGCTCGGATCGTCGAGAGGTCGGGCTTCTGAAGAGCGCGACAAACGAGGGGGGCGTACAGGCGCGCGAGGGGCCTGCATCGTCGATGCGTGTTCTCAAGGGGTCGGGGATGGACCTCGCCCATCTGCGAGGGGTGCGGAGGAGCGACCTGACCGAGTCGACGGACGGCGCGACTTGTGGCCGGCCGAGTCGACTCGAGCGGGCAGGGGCTCAGCGCTCGACCACTTTCAAGGCCGGGCAGATGCTCTTCCCTCTTCCTCCATCCTCGTGGCTAGCCGACGCCCTTCCCGAGCGGGCCACGCCCGCCAAGCAGAGGGCCCTCATGCACCTTGCTCTCGTCCTTCGGGAGCGCGTGGATGCAGAGGAGGGCGAACGAGACAGGGCGGGGCTTCTCGAGACCCGGGTGAGCGTCGTTCGCGACCGCTCGCCCGTAGGTTTCGACCCGTCCCGAGGCGAGGCTGAGCTCTGCTGCCAAAGACCCTCAACCCCCTTTTCAAACCCCTCAGGTCGGGCTCGATCGCCCGTTGGGCGGCCGGGCTCGGCAGGTGGGGGTGCGTCGTCACCACGCTCACTCGGTCGCAAAGGCGGCGCCTTGGGAGGGGGGGGCGGAGGTGGCATGCGAAAGACTCAACGGGACGGGGGACGGAGGGCGCTACAGTGGGCCGAGGGCCGAGAAGGGGGGATCGACGCCAAAGAGCGTCGAGCGAGTCTAGGGTGCAGTGGAAAGCTGGAGGAGGGAAGGGGCGGTGCGTGAAACGGGCCTGTTGAGGCGCCCGCGGCGGGGATAGATCGACGTGTTGAGAGCGACGAAGGCCCGATGTCGACCACGAGGGAGGGGAGGGAGAAGCAAGTGCGACAGCAGGCGGGCAGAGGGGCCGGATAGTGGGCCGGCGGCGGGCGAGAAGGAGGTCGAGACTAGATGATACAGTGTGGGTTCAGGGAAGAGGGGGAGGGGAGGGGAGCGCGTCGCGAGCGCAACTTGGGACAAGCGACGCGGGTAGGGTATTTGGCTGAGCGCCCGCCGTCGATTCGGCGGGAGGCTGCTTTGAGACCGAGACAGAGATTGCGGGAGAATGGGAAAGAAGGAAGGCGGGGGAGGTTGCGCGTGACGCCGGGCGTCGGGTCGAATGAGTGGGAGGAAAGGCCGATCGGGGGAATTATTGGTGGGAAGGCGACTGGCCGTCGTGCTGGCCGTACGACTGGTGGTCGAGCTGCTGCTGCTGCTGCTGGCCGCCGCCGTCGACGGCCGCCTCGGCCTCGTTCTCGCCCATGTTGTGCTAGCGATGGGCGTGCGGAGGCGGCGGCGTCAGCGATCGTCCTCCGGGGAGGAGTCCAAGAGCAGACCGGAAGGGTGAGGGCGCACAAAGTCGAGAATCTCCGAGTACATCATGACCTTCCACGTCTCGACAGGCTAGCGGCGAGGGAAGAGAGCGTCAGCCGCCAGCGCTCCGGTAGGGCCAACTCGCAAGAAGCAGAGCGCACCAGGTCGGCATCGTTGAAGCTCCAGTCAAAGAGCTTCGCCGCGCTCGGCTCGTCCTCGGGGTCATGGTACGGGCTCAGATACTCGTGCTCGAGCGCCCGGACGGCGTCGATCCGGGTCGCCGGATCAAAGACGAGCATCTGCTCGAGCAGGTCGATCGCGAGCGGGTCCTTGCCGGGGTGTTTCTGCGTCAGGGGCGTGCGCGAGCGCTTGGGGAGCGAGTTGACAAAGCGCAGCGTCTGTGCGAGAGTAGAGGAAGAAGCGGGGGGTCAGCTGACAGTGCCGAGCGGGCCGGCGAAGGGGGGCAGAAGAGCGGCGGCGCACGTTCTCGCTACCGATCGTCTTCATGACATCCGGCGGAGGCGTGCCAAGGAGCTCGGTGATGAGCGAGAACTGGTGGACGTCTGTCTCGACAAGGTTGCGGGGGGTGGCATCGCGCGGGCGGTCAGCTAGCCTGGCCAAACCAGAGGTCGACGGCGATTGCACAGGATTCGGAAGGCCACGCACGATCCTTGCCCGGGAAGAGGGGCTTGCCCTCGAGCATCTCGCTCAGGATGCAGCCCACGGACCTGTCCGACGCCAGTCCGAGTCGTCAGCCCGATCGGTCCCTCGCGCGCGCCAACTGCCGCCACACGGGAGAGACGCACCACATGTCGACCGCCTGGTCGTACTTCTGCCACGTGAGCATGATCTCGGGCGCCCGGTAATAGCGCGTCGAGACGTAGCCCGTCATCTGCGAGTCCTGGAGCCGGGCGAGCCCAAAGTCGCAGAGCTTGAGGTCGCAGTTCTCGTTGACGAGAATGTTGGACGGCTTGAGGTCGCGGTGGATGACGCCGGCCGAGTGGACGTATTTCAGGCCGCGGAGCATCTGGTAGAGAAAGTACTGCGCGGGCCGAGCGAAGTAAAGGGGAGGGGGGTGTCGTGTCAGTGAGGAGGCTGGAAAGGGAGCGAGTAAGTTAGGTAGTTGAGGGCCAACCTGGATGAACTGGTTCTCGAGCTTGCGCGAGCTCAGCAGGCGGTGCAGGTCGGTCCCGAGCAGTTCAGTGACGAAATAGCTGGTCAGGGGTTAAGCAAAAAGGCGCAGGATCAGCCTCTAGGAGTCCCTCACGTCTCCACGTCAGTCTCGCAGGCGAGGAGACGGGGGCGAGAACGTACAGGTCCTCGAGGGGCGAGATGAAGATGTCGCTGAGCATGATGACCTGCGCATAAGCAAGACGCATAGTCAGCCCCCTCCACCCCTTCGGACCCACGACAACGACCTGCTATTAGCCAGCGTAGGATGGACGCACATTCTCGTGCCGGATGTGCTTGAGCAGCTTGAGCTCGCGGTACGTCCGCTTGCAGAGGACGCCGGTCGAGAAGGGTTTGAGCACCTGCTCGGCGACGGACCGACGCAGGCGAAGGAGCAAGCAGGAGAAAGGAGAAGTCGGTTCAGCCTTATGGCTCGGCGTCATGATGGGCCTGCGATGGGAGGACGTCGCTGCAAACGAGGGACGGACCTTCTTGATGGCGACCGGCGCGCTCGTCAGCTGGTCGGTCGCCGAGCTGTCAGGGGCACGCGGAAGGACGTTAAGGTCAGCTGACTCCTCTCGTTGCCAGTGCACGCGTCCATGGTGGCAGAGTCAAGGACGGGACGCACCAGACGAGGCCAAAGGCGCCCATGCCAACCGGGTTGCTGTGCGGCGTTGGGTCGAGATATCAGCTCTTGCGCTCGTGGGCTCCAGCGAAAGGACCGACGCCGCCGTCGGCCTGCTCGCCGGAATGTGAGAGCGCAGACGTACAGGTCTTTGTACCGGCTGGTGATCTCGAACGTCTACCGGGCACAGGGCGAGAGGGATGGCGTGGTCAGAAATCTACTAGATGATCTCCCCGCCTCACGAGGCAACCAGGTGCGACACGTACCGTCCCGAAGATGGCTGGAAGGCGCGGAGGGTCGACAAATCTCATGGTCAGCTTTTCGATCTGAGCTCCCATGCGCTCTAGCAGAGCCAAGCCACACAAGCTCGAGACGGAAGGAGCACGCACAGAGCTTGACGAACTTTGCCGCGCCGGCATCGCCGCCGGTGCTTGCAGAGATGGCCGACTCGCCGCTGGCCGTCGGCTGCTGCTGCTGCTGCTGCTGCTGGGAGTGGCCATCGGCCGGGTAGTCGGGCGGCGGGCCGGTCGGGTCAGAGGCCATCGGAGGCGGGCGAGCGGGCTGAGAAACGCGGGAGGTGGCCGGGCGGAGGGTCGGGGAGACAGGGCGGTCGGTCGAAGGGAGGGAGGCGCAAGGGGGGTCGAGTCCTGAGGCCGGCGGGCGGGGGTGTACGTGTGCGTGTCTGGCTGCTTCTCTCCTGAGGGAGGAATGGGGGTTTCCTTGGGGTCGTCTCGGTCTTGGGATTCGTGTATGGGCTGAGAGTTCCTTCGGGCAGAGGGACGGCAGAGTGAGGGAAAAGCGGGCGGGAGGAGGATCGTCGTCCGGGAGAAGAGCGGCAGGGCCGTTGGAGCATTCTCGGGCGACTCGCACCGTCGTCGGCCCCGCACGCACGGCAGCACGACCCGGGCAGGGGAGAGGCGCACCGGGGAGGCAGCACGGCAGACAAGACATACGTCGAACGCAGCCGTCGCACAGACCATTCCACAGTGTCTCCCGACCAGGACGGACGTGGGGAAGACCGCTAAGGGACTGCTGCGTGATGGAGGCGCTCGGAGGGAGCTAGGGAAGCCTGCGTCGTCGTCGTCTCACTGCGCAGCATGACCTCTGCCTGCGTTGATCACCGCCCGTGTCCTCTGAGCAGCGCGCCTGAAGCGTTCATCCTCACATCACCTCCGGTCGCTCGCCGCGCTCCTCAAGCCGGACCTCCTCAGGCGACCGTTCGCTGATGGTTCCTGAGGTCGGACCCGCTTCAGCAGCAGACGGGACGACCGGCCGCTCGTTACCCTCCTCGCCCTCGACGACGACGCCGAGCATGCGGTCGACGTCGACCCCGCCGTCGTCAACGTCTGGGATCCCGTCGTCGTCGGGCGGGGGCGTCGTCAAGCCCGTCGACGACGGCAGTGGGAGGCCGTCTTCGTCCATCGGCTGCAAGCGATCACACAGGTGCAACAAGCCCGACCGTCAGCTGGAACACCACCCCTCGGGTGAGCGCAACGACTCGCTGAGACAAGGGAGACGCACCTGGTCCTCAGCGACACCCGCCGTCGGTACCAGTGCCGACGATCCAAGCAGCCCGCCGACGCCATCCTCCTCTTCGCCGCCGTCAGCGCCTCCTCCGCCGACCCACCCTCGTCCTCGCTCGTAAAGGAGCGCGAACGGGCCGGCGCCGAGGTGGAGGCCGCTCTGGTCGCTTTTGACCGAGGCAAAGGTGACTTCGGTCGAGAGGCCATCGGCGACGCGCCACCATTTGCCGTCGTGCCTGAGATCGTTCGGGTGAGATGGGGTCAGTGATGGCCGGCTCAGGGAAGGGGGGACGAGGCGGACGCACTGAACGTAGGCGTAGATGGACCCGGCCGAATGGAGGCCGTTGTGCATGAGCACCGCCTTGAGCTCCAGCTATCAAACCCCATGCAACGGTCGCATCAGTACAGTCAGCTCAGGTTCGAGCCATCTCTTGATAGGAGGGACCTACAGGACACCGGCGGAGGTCAGCGCCGTCAAAGAGCCCGTCGCGCTTGGCCCGGACGTCAGCGAGCCGCTCGCCAAGCCGAACGACCTCAGCGTCGAGCTCCTTCAGGACCGTCTTGAGCTTCGCGTCCGTGGTGAAAGTGAAGGAGGCGCAGATGTCAGCGAGCGGGCTCTCCAGTCGGCGGTCAAGAGTGAGGGGCGGGTGCGGACCTTGGCAAGACTGCTGTCAGTGCGCTCCTGGACGGCGGGATCCTCGGACGGCTTTGCAAGCGTCTCGTAGTAGGCGATGGCATTGATCAGATGGCTCCGGACATCTTTGCCCTACAGGGAAGCATGAGCGCAGGCGTCAGCACGAGCGAGAGCAAGGTCGTGGGCGGCAAGCAGCGCACCTTAACCGTCGTCAGCTTTGATCGCCGGTCGGCAATCTCGTCCTCCTCGAGCCGGAGGACGCCCTCGCTCGCCTGAAGTCGGAAGACCTGCTGGAAGTTGCGTCGCAGGTAGCGGTCTGCGAAGCAGGCCGCCGCACAAGTTAATTTCGCGAGCTCCTCTCCGGATTCCATCGGGTGAGATCGCACGCACCGACAAAGATCGTCTCCTCGAGCTCAAATGGGACCCGACCGCCAGGCGGTACGCTCTTTGGCCATGAGAGGAACACGGCCAGCGCATGCGGCCCGCTGTCAGCAATCGCCCATCGCCGGTCGTCACTGCCGCCGCCGCCGACAGAGCCACTGCCGGGCCAGAGCTGGCTTGCAATAGCCTTGTGGAGCGAGCTGGTCGAGGAGGTGATGTAGTTGATCGAGAGCTTGGCCTGCTCCTCGGTCGGCCCGAGCGGTGCGAGCGGCTGGACCGTCTTGAAATTGAAGAAGCTGCACGGGCGGCGCAAGGTGGATCGCGTGTCAGCTATCGGGCCTTTCAATTCTGTCTGGCAAAAAGGTGAGGTTTGACGGACCGAAGTGACGACTTGGCGGTCCTCCGCAAGCTCTGGAAGAGCGGCGGAGGCGCTCCTTCCTGAGGGGTGAGCGCCGCCGCGACGGCCTTGCCCGTCAGCTCGTCGATCTGCTCGTAGAGCGCTAGGATGGAGATCGAGGAAAAGGCGGGCAGTCAGCGTGCGTTCTCGCCATCATAAGCTGATCGCACGTACTCGATGCAGGGTCGAAAGGCTCCGTGTTGCGACGCGCCCGGGGCCAGAGGCCGCCCGACTCGACGCCCACGAGAACCGCCTCTGGGTCGTCTGCCCCGGAAGCACTCTTGCCGGTCAACGTCGTGCGCTCCGCCTGCCGAGCGAGATCCTGCAGCTCGTCCCAGGCCTGGGGCGGCAGGCAGTTGGCGAGCCATGAAAGGTCGGACCCCAACGGCGGAGCTGGGATCGGGTCGGGGTACGAGTAAGAGAGGACCTCGCGGAAGCTCGTCAGGGCGAGCAGGCCCTGGACGAGTGCCATGGCAAAGGCCATGCCAGGGTCGGGGTTGTAAAGGGCGAGTGGCCTGCGGTGAGTGTCCAGCAGATCAGCGCTCGCACCGAAGGGTCGCCGGAGGTGCAAGCGCGCAGGACGCACGCTCCGGGCAGCCGAGGACCTGGCGTCCGCGGCGCAAAGATCGTATCCGATCCGGGCAGCGAGTCGTGGAAGGAAGCGAGCATGGCCTCGTTCATCTGCTTGTCCTCGGTCGAGGAGAAAGCCGGCGGCGAGACATCCCAGCCGGGGATCGAGGTCTGTGGCCCAGGTGAAGGCGTGGTCAGCAGATGAAGCCGTTTGGACACGGGAGGGAATCCAGACTGACAGATACCAGCGCATTCTGATCGGTCCCATCCTGCGTAGACGGCCCAAAGGTAACCTCCCCGCCGTTCCCGCCCGCATACGCGTCGGCCGGCGTTGCTCTGCCCGTCGCGCTCTGACCAGCCGCGTCGCCATTCTCGGCCATGGAGATCGCGATGGCCTTACGCAGCTCGTCGTCGTTGTCCATGTCGGCCCCCGCGAGCGTCATGTCAATCGGCTTCTCGGCGCTCCCGTCGCCGACCATCGGCGGTGGTGCCGGCGGCGAAGCGTCCTGATCTGGAGTCCAGTCGGAGCCCTGCGAGATGACGGGAT
>Ga0308160_10001324_pt1 | contig 35725 bp, 45 predicted proteins | sample PhyFR1_FD_201036 | JGI IMG/M metagenome (GOLD analysis project Ga0308160, IMG submission 201036) | Phyllosphere microbial communities from UC Gill Tract Community Farm, Albany, California, United States - DLSLF.R1 | ecosystem: Host-associated > Plants > Phyllosphere > Unclassified | place: USA... | reverse complement strand
TTGGGCTGATGATTTTATGTGAGGACAGCATTTTATCGGTTGTGCGGAGCTGTGCTTGGCTTGAGAGTCCACTTCATGCACACTTCGAGGCTGTGATGTGCGAGTCGATGTTCAAGGCTTGGGAGCTTCACAGCTGCCTTACGTGGCCAGCTCTTCCACCTCCCTAGTCGAAGATCTACAGACACAGAGCGCCAAAGACGTTTGTGGAAGAGTCCAAGGCGTGACACAGCTGAGGATTTCATGCAAGAGATGATTTGGACGGTGGGCAGAGATTCATGAGACAACTATCCTCTACTACTTCAATGTAGATCATGTGCAGTCCGAAGCGAATGACCTCGCCCGCCTCTAGAAAGGCATATCCCCACGAGAACGTAAAGCTTCATATTAGGTTTCTGCATCGACTCTTACATTCGATCTACATGTACATCCCATCAACCTCCCTCTTCACGTCCACCTTCTTCTGACCGCCCATCCCAACCTGCGAGAAAGGCTCATCGTCATCCTCAGTCCAGGATCCTCGAGACAACTTGAGCTCGTTACTTGTTTTTGAGAGTTGTGAAAGGGAGTTAAGGACTTCTGCGTCTGGGATGGAGGAGATGGGGAGTGGGAGTAGGACGAGGGATGCAGTGGATTTAGGTGTTGATGAGTGTATGAGCTGAACTGTCAGCTGGGTCAGGTCCGCCGATTCAAGATTCGGCTTGATGGGAATGTGAGCTATAGGTGGAGTGATCGGGTAGGTTGCGTGCGAGTACATGGGATATGGGAGCACCATAGGGTCAAGCAGAAGAAGGACTCACTTTGGAGAGTAAAGCAGCCGCTAAACCCGTAACATAATTTGGCGAAGTGATAGCTTCCATGCCCTTCAAATCCCGACTGATCTTCTCTCCATTCTCCAATGATAGAACACGTATAGGTGCGGTCGGTGATGAGAAAGGTTGGTCGGGGATATACATTGAAGGTAAATATGTTGAGACGATAATCCTATCCGTCAGTCTGCATTATTGATCATTCATATGGAGCATACCAGGATTTAGTCTCCACATTCAAGAGAGATGTAGCAAGGGAATGTAGATCCTCCACCAGCTCATCGTTGGCAACGAGAACCAATCTTCCCCCTACCGCCCCTCCAGTCCCAACAACCTGATCTCCAACCTTAATCACTACCTTCCCATCCGCACCAAATTTCCTACAGAGGTACTTCCCAGCCTGCCCGATTCCTAGTATGACCTCTTCATATGGTCCACTCGATGAGATTGAGACCTGAGCCGAAGCGGGGGAGGAAATCTGTAATTTCGATATCCTTGATGGACCTGATGTTGAAGGGGAGTAGAGTCCTTGACCTTCTTCATCCTCTGAGTCTGAGTCTAGGAGGTATCGGTGGGGTCTATCGTGGACTGCTGAGAGTGGGTCTTCCATTGTGTTGGTGTTGCAGAAGATGTATGAGAGAGAGAGCTGTTGTAAGGTGTGACGCGTCGTTCAGGTATTTCAAGCAGGCACCAAAATCCAATAACATTCACTTGATTCTCTATGATCTCACATAACTGAACCAATCTACATTACACATGTGCAGGCTTTCACCCCTTCTATGAAATTCCTCGGTCTAAGCTAAGAGGGGCTTCGATCCTGTAACTCTTTCGATGCTCTCGAAGATATGTTCCAGCGGTGAAGCATAGGTCACCCGGAGCTGGGACACACCCCCTACGACCATAGCTACAGCTTCCCCCTTCTCGCCAATCACAACTGCCCCCGAATCCCCAGGACCCGAGAATTTCTTCTCTCTCACGTCTGATGCTGATATGGGAATGACCAGTGAATCAATGGGACCGTCGTTCGTCTTATTTCGAACAAGGGCCATTACCGGGTGGATGGTTCCGAACTTGACGTCGCTGGCCGCTCCATACTTCAAGCAGGGAGTTTGTCGGCCTTCCAAGTCGGACACGGGGACGATATTGCTGATTTGCACAGGTAGGTAATCTTCTATGCTGGCATCCAGGGTGAATCCCGACCTGAATGGGATCGGCCTCCCCAATCTAAAAGTATTTGGAGAAACGCCATCAGGGACGATGTTGTTATTCAAGCGGATCAGGGCCCAATCTTCGAGATCAGTGGGTGCCGAGTCGCTGCCGTCTGGAGATAGAATCGACACAGTACCTATCCGCCGGTCCTCCTCGCGACTCCAATCTTCTTGAAGCTTTGAATAGAGGGTTTTCATCTCGCGCTGTTCGTATTCCAAGACCTTCAATTCGGGAGCAATCCACTTGGCGTCCTCAGCATCGTATTGACCAGTCTTCGAAAGCATTTCTGTGTTCCATTCGATCTTATGAGCAATCTTCTTCAATTCTCTCTTGATCAGGTCGAGATGGTCAGAAAAATGTTGGTTACCCATCAACAAAACATCTTGGCCGGGTTTTGTAGGGTCGTTTGGATGACCAAGTGTTTTTCCCCCATATAGCGCATGTCGAGCTGAAAGAAGGTATGTTTCGGGATTTCCTGCGAGCTTGAGGAAGACTGCGCCTGTTCCAACTGCCGAGTTCTCGGCACGAGATGAGAGTGGCCATCCGATGCCTAATTGAAAAGGCAGTCCATATTTATAGACGTCGCGCCAGTACGGTTTCGCTGGGAGGAATCGTGGGCCACCATAAGGAATGACAGGACTGGCATGTACCTCAACGCGCACATCTTCGATCGAATGCGCCTTGAGCATCTCGCTGAATTGCGCGACCAGATCTTCCGCCTGTTCCGGGGACATTCCTTCCGTTTCCACTCCTATCCATAAGAGAGTACATGGATCGTAAGCTTTCTCTCCCTCCCATATCTCTCCTTCTGGTTGCACCCTTTGACTGAGGTTCAAGCTAGTCATCGGCACGCCATTCTCGTCTATGATGGAAACAGACGCCGGAATAATCGTGCGTTCCCAGATTCGAACGATTGGCGAATCCGTCGAGGGCGGGCGGTAAACGTCGCCGCAAACCCACATTGTTCTTTTCCCAGGTTGCGATTGGGATCATTTGACGCGAGGAGACTCTCGGGCTGAACTGGGACCCAGAGCCATGGGGTGCTGTTTTTGTCGGCCATGATGGAGATTGTGACAAAGATTCTATTACCTCTGACGAGTATACTTCGGGGGACTTGTGTACTGAGCGATAGACTAATACTGGTGATAACAATAACAGGTGAGGAGACAACGACTGACAGTGTTTTTGAAATACAGAAGTGAGGTACCTTCCGTGGAAACCATGGGGTAGACCAAAAACAGGATTACAAGATGCATTAGAAACCACATTCTGTCTCAGGTGAATCAGTAAGAGGGGATCACAGTACAGTCTTACAGTCTAAATCTCCTACCCCAACCACTTGGTACTTCCTGGTGCGACACCTTCGAGCAGGCCAAGTACCTCCCTCCAGTATACATCAGTCGCCTTCATACCAGTCTTTGAAGCGAGAAACATGCTGGGTGACGCCTGAGGTTGACAATCAGACCAGTACTACTCTCAGCTCCAAAACAAGCTAGGTGGACTTACTTCATGACTATCTTGAGCATCTACCACTGCTGTCGTAACATTTCGAGCCCCAACTTCGGCAGTTCGAGAGAGGAAATTCAAAAGCAAGCCGGTCATTTTCCATTTCAAAGTATTGGGTCTCTTGAAATCTCGGCCGAGATTGGATGTACACAATCCTGGGTTTACCGCGATGACCGTATACGGTACCACGCGAATCAGCGACCTCACAATCATTTGCAAAAGGAGCTATCGTCAGTACATCGGCCAGAATGAAGTCTCACTTTCGAGGTAAAGTATCGAATAGCAGTAAGGTATTGGCTCTCGTCTTCGAACCACTTCAAAACCACCCCGTCCTCCCTGACAGATTCGGCGATCGGTTCGGTGGAGGCCCAACCGTGGACTTCAGAGCTGGTAAAGATGAGTCGACCCGATGGTGCCTTGGCCAGGAGGTCGTGAACGAGGAAGACTAATAGCACTTGGGACAGGACGTCGACTTGATGGCTGATCATTTAGCGAGAATTTCGGACAAGCACCTACGTTGTCTCATAGCCGCCGGTAGTGGTTTCTCTAGGTATCTGGGTGAAGCCTGGATTTCGTCTAGTCTGTCAGGTCTCTACCATTCACGATTCACCTACCCGGCATTGTTGATGAGAATGTCAATCCTTGGGAGAGACTGGCATTCCTTGGCAAAGCTTTTAACACTTTCGAAATCTGCGAGATCCAATTGCCAGAGATCAACCTTGACTCCAGTTGGAGCTCTTTGCAAAACTTCCTCGAAAGCTTCGGTAGATGTCGTGGGATCCCTAACAGCGAGAATGAGTCGCTCAGGGGAAAGTGCAGTAGTGTGGTGTGCTGCCTGCAAGCCGATTCCTATAGGGTCAGCATAGGAGCATGAGCTAAAGAGTACGACTTACCTGATTTCCCTCGAGTAAGGACAGGGTGCAAGTATCATCTCAGTGCGTTCAATGAGCCAGAGTCAAGGTTGTGTGCCTGACTGGAACTCCGGGCCGGATGGATGTGTGTGTCCGATACGATTAGAGCTGGAGCTACGAATGACGTTCTCATTCCCGCTGACACCATCTGCCGCTGACTGCCTCTAGGATCGTCAGGAGAGTACTGGTGGGTGAGTTGCGAGATGAACAGTAGTGGCATTAGAGATGTGGTGTCTTCGCTGACTTATCTTGAGTGAAGTCAAGGTTAACTCATCTCGAGGTGGCCTGCGTTGCCTAATTCGCGAAGCGTCTCGTTCCCCCGCGGATAGGACCAGCCTTTGACTCCGATAGTACATCAGATTCGGGATCTCACCACTCATCAGTCCCGAGCGATTTCTGGGACGTCCGCGGCTTGGCGATTTGATGATCACCTTCGCATCAGTGGTCGAGCTTCGCAAAGGTCCAGTCCGTCCGGGGCCGACGGTTCATGACGGCCGATCATATGCCTCAGCAACTCTGGCTAAGATGCGTGCTATCGTCTCCAGAACTTATGGGCACAGGTAGCTGGAGCTATCTGCAGAGGGTGACCATCCAAGTCTTGGCGCCTTACCATGCCAAGAGTCAGTCGGTCCGAATCACTTAGACCTATGATCGAGGCGTTGCATCATCACACGGCTAGACGCGGATGTCTTTACTTCGGGAACGTCGAGAACGGGAACTTAGAAAACGGTTCGAACCGGAGTATCTGGTACAACACGGGACAAGTATTGCCAAGCCTCAAAACTGGGACACCATCTTACTGATTTGATTTTTACCCCGCACTGATCAGTCGATGTATAAGGCCTTGATGATCGTCTTGTTTCGTTCATTTACAACGCATATCTCATACTGACACTTTATAATGGGATACAGGGATGATTGGTCGCTTTCCACTGGATGGCTCGCGCTTTCCGTTGTGGCCTTTTCTTTTGGAGATTTGTTGTTCGGCATGTGAGTTTTGGGAAAGTCGCCCAAAAACTAAGCTGATGTTCAACAGCGATACCGCAGCCTTTGGAGCTATCCAAGTACTGCCATCATGGCTCCGACAATTCGGAGACTACAATGCAGAGACGGACACCTATTTCAATCCCACGACCCGGACGTCACTCATGAACGCCATCGTCTTGTAAGTCACTTTTCACTATGGGATATGCTTGTACTGATGTATTGAGTCTTGGATCGTTCGTCGGGTGTGGTCTGTTTGAGCCAGTCTGTTCGCGATGGGGTTACAAGATCACCATCTACTGCGCGGCGTTCCTACAGGTTATCGCTGTTATCGGTCAGTCACTAGCCCTCGGACTACGTGGCGGTGAACTGATGCCCTCTTAGTGGAACTGACCGCTCCCAATTGGGGCGCTTTCACCGCTGGTCGTGTTATTGCGTATATTGGCGTGAGTGACCCTGGTCCTAAGTAAGATAGGTGCTGACGTTTAAACAGGTTGGACTGGTACAGAACGCTTCCCCAGGTTACTGCTCCGAGGTCTCGCCGTCACAGCTTCGAGGGTTCATGAATGGAACGATGACCGTTATTGCAACCATCGGTAACGTCATCGGTGTCGGTGTATCTGTACCATACACCCAGGAAGTGAGGAGGATCGGATGGATTGTGAGTTGCAGAATTTTCATCCGAAATCTGCTATTCTAATGACAAGGTCCCAGTTGCTATCCAATTCATTCCCGCCATTGGTATCTTCGCGACGGTTCCTTTCTGTCCAGGTAGGTCTAACCAGAATAGCTTCAGGCAAAATCTGATTGCTGATGCCGTTTTTAGAGTCGCCCAGATGGCTCCTGATGAATGGCCGAGAAAGCCAGGCTCTGGAAGCACTGGATAAGCTTCGCGGCAAAAGTGCTGTCGCCAGTGGAAGCACGGTGCGGGAGATGGAAGCTATCAAATCCGAAATCGAGTATATGGACACTTTGGAGAAAGGTAGATGGATCGATCTGTTCGTTAGCAAATACAGAAAGAGGACAATCATGGTGGTGGCATTGTTCTTCTTCTACCAGGTAAGCTTGAACAGGGGACATCAGTGAAGACAGCTGACATATATAGACCTCTGGTGGACAATTCTCGTGAGTCTAAATCGAACCTTTCATCTCTATTGCCTTCTGATTTGATATAGCAACGTATATGGCCCAACTTTCTACCGACAGATCGGTTTCGGAGATCAACTCTTCGTCTACCAAACAGTCGGTCAAGCTATCGGTGTCGTCTTATCCTTGGCTGCTATCCTCCTGTTGGATGTTCTGGGTCGTAGACCGATCATCATTGCCGGAGCTCTCATGTTGGTGGTCTGCAATGTGATCATTGGCTCGATAGGCCCAAAGAGCACCTATACTAGTGCAGAAGAAGGAGTGGTTGTGGCTTCCATCATGTTGCTGTTGTCCGGTACAAAGATCTCTTTCCAGATGGCCGCTTGTGAGTACTTTTAGGATGCGAGACTCTTCAATGCTGACCACCATCAAGACCTGTTCGCGTCAGAAGTCGGTGGCAATCGGATGAGAAAGAAGTGTGAGTCTCAAGCTTGAGGTAGTGGTTACAGACTGACAATCTACAGTCATGGGTTTCTGTACCTGTGTTGATATTCTCATTCGATTCGTCTTCATCCTTATCGTGCCATACCTCATCCGAACACCTGGACTAAACCTAGGAGCGAGGTTAGGCTTCGTCATGGGTTTCATCGCTTTGTGCGGTACAATCTTTGTCTTCTTTGTCGTTCCCGAGACAAAGGGTAAGTGGCACAGCTGAACATGAATGAAGGCTGACGAAGAAAGGTAAATCACTGGAGGAGATGGACGAATTGTTCGCGATGAAATTATGGCCCTGGCAATGGCAGTCTGCCGTTACCAGCGGTGTCGGGTCCGCCGTGGCCAGGGCGGAACAGAAAGATCCAAGCTTGGAAAAGAATCTCGATATCGAACATGTAAGTTACAAAACTACATCATCGAGAGATATCAGAGAAGCGTGAGCTTATGTAATCCCAGGAGGATCACCCTAGCCGAAACACAGCGATACAGAATCCGACCACAACTGGTCAGACTAAGGTATAAATTCACCCTTACCTGTCTGAAAGAGAAATAGGATTAGCACAAACCGCTTATGTGACGATTTAGTAGATCGCATGGCTGTGTCGTATGTAGATATTGAATGTAGACGAAAAGACTACAGAGCCTCCAAAGGCAACATATGGCCCTCAATCCCCAATCTCACAGTTTTGGTTCTTGTAAAAGCCTCAATAGCCCCCCTCCCATTGAACTTTCCCCACCCGCTATCTCTGACTCCCCCAAATGGCAACGTATGTTGGTCGTGTACCGTCATTCCATTGATATGTACAGCCCCAACCTCCAACTTCTTGGCGACAGTCAATGCTAATCCAATGTCGGATGTGAAAATGGCGGAAGATAATCCGGCTGGATGGGAATTTGCGATGCGAATTGCGTCGGCGGTATCAGTCGCTGTTATCAGGGTGAGGAGAGGGGCGAAGGATTCGTTCTGGTAGGCTGGACTTGTTCGGGGTACTGAGGCGAGGATGATGGGTGAGGAGGTGGTTCCGGAGATGGTCGGTTCGGGGGTGACGAGGCGTGCTCCCTAGTCATCAGCATAGCGATCTCCGAAGGAAGATTTTGAACCTACAGAATGCACAGCCTCCTCGACCACTGATTTCAATTCATCAACGGCAGAAGGCCTGATAAGATCGAATTTTCTATCCTTGATAGTCTGGACAGCTTCCTTCAATGCCCCCTCGAATTCGGTCGCAAGGGACTCATGGACGATAACTCGTTCAGTCGACATACAAATCTGTCCGGAGTTGAGGAAAGCACCGAATATGATCTATCATCAGCCCCGACAGCTAGAGTACTTACGTTATTGGCTGCTATCTTGACGTCGGCGCCTGGTAGGACTAGAGCTGGGGATTTACCGCCTAATTCCATTACTGATGGTCTGTCTGTCAGCTTTCGGAAATGTCTAGATGGAAGGGAACGTACTTGAGATGCTTCCCACACAGCGCAGATAGTTTTCGTCCGAGACCGGTGGATCCGGTGAAATTGATCATCTATCATCAATACCTCTTCGCCCAAAAATTGAGATACTCACCCTGATGTCCTCGTGTGCGACAAGCTGCTCCACTCGCTGAGCTACATCCTCCTCGGAAAAGTTCAAGATTTGCAGAACACCATCAGGCAAACCAGCATCGCGAAACAGTGGTCCTAGGAGATGATGGAATTGAGGAATCAGAGGAGACGCTATCATCAGCTCCTGCAGTCAATGTGGTCACACATTTCAAAATGACCGTATTCCCGCAAGCCAGTGGGTAGACTGATCATGAGCTTTTGACCCCCTTAAGAGTGATTCATCACGTACCGATGGATCTCAGAGTGAGGGATAATGGGAAATTGAATGCTGGAATAGATAAGATCGGCCCGTGGGGTTCGCGAAGAACAAGCGAGGTGATTGCATCGATGGAGGGTGGTATCCATCCCTTGTGATTTCAGCTCGTATTCATCATGCTTATACCAAGACCCACATCGATCGAGATAGCTCTGCAGCATTAGCTATACCCTCAAGTAGCATTAAAGATGGTTTCTCACGTTGCTGCAGCTCCATCCGTAATATTGACCACCGATTTCTGATCGGCTCCTATAACAGTAGGTGACATTGCAATGTCCGCCAATAACGCTTCTGTCAAGCTGGGGAATCGCTCTTTCAGAAGATTGACCACCTGAGTATCAGCCTGACTCCCACTTGAGATGGGACAAGCTTCACATTTCCGAGAATCTCCCTCCTTTTCCATCCTGTCGTTTCCCTCCATTCTTGATATGCACTCATCGAGTGTTTTATAGCTTGCTCCCTGCATATCAGCGTATTCCAGACGGACCTTGAATGGTCTCACGTCTCGGCCTCTCCTGCAACTACGACTTCACATGTCTCCTCTCTTGACTTCGAATGTCGTATGCGGGTCGTACCGCCAGAGGAGGAATTTACGGCTTGACCATTTATCCAGAGGGGAACCGTTGTCAAGCTTCGTCTGCTCATTGGAGATGACAAGCGCTGACCAGTCAGGCTCCTCACTGCTGTGAGACGAGATCGAGCGCTCATCGCGATAGAGTTATAGTTGATGTAATTGTCAATGAATTTGGATGATCGCCCACAGTAAATTACAATCCACCATTCACCGATAATCTTTGTGCCTGTCTGCAAATCACCTCTCTACAGGCCACTCAACCATCATCTCATCATGCATTGGTCTCAAACGGGCTTCCAATCGCTATTCATGAAGACATGCCTCTCGAAATTCTGACGATGCATAGACATCTCTGTCTCGAAGTGCTAGACATCCCCCGCACCTCGGGTATCGGTCAATTAGTGCCTGATTATGCCCGAGCTATCACAGAGCAACATTGTCTGACATGGTGCATGCTGTAGTAATAATGATGATGATACAATGACATATATTCAATCTTGTTCCCCTTCTCTCTTCTCTTCTTCCTCATGCCCTAGTCCTCGTTCCCTTCTCTATCGTACCACTACCCCACCCTACTGATAAGCATCAGGCGGAATAGATCCCTTGATCTCCTCGAAGTTCCTCAATGCCGTATCCAAATCCCATCCATTCTGTACAAGACACATGGAAGCGTACTGAGCATTCATCCCTGTCCTTTGCCTGACTTGTTCGACAAGTACCTCTTGGGCATTGTTGGGTTCTTTGATGCTTACTCCGTCGAGGAGGAGGGAACGGGTTGGTTCGGTGAATGCGCCGGTACCGTAGTAGTTGTGAACTGTTAATGTGTCGGAGATGACGGCGGCTGGCCAACCTGCACTTTGGGCCCTGGATATTAGCTTATTCGGAAACTGCGAGCGCGAGGTAGCTTACAGTGTTCCCTGTCCGGCATCGGCGAGAATGAAAGTCCTGGTGAATGATCGAGTGGTGCCAGAAGGTACTGCCATCAGCGAGATCGAAGCGGGCAGACTTACATTCTTTGAATTCTCCCTGAATCATGGCGCAGATCCTGGTATCGGTACCGCTTCCATCAAGTACCCATCCATCAATAGACCACTTGGCAGGATCATCAAGTGGGTGTTGAGTGCGCGGTACAGCCTGAGTCCACCATCGTAGCAGCTCATCTGGGTCTGTTGGTGATTTGAGTGTTCTCATTCGTTGTTCGACCTTGTCGATACCTCGGAACAAGTTTCGTCCAGGTAGTGCAGTCCAGACGTCGAATGAAGCGGGTTTGGCTCGGGTATCGCTACTCCTCTGAACGTGGTCGTAGTGTACAGACCTAGATCGAAGGGTGTTGGACGAAATGGAAATGGTGGCAGTAGGGATGTATGCCGAGAGACATTGTGCTCGGTCGACATCGAAGAGCGAAAAGTATTTGGCGCAGAATTGCATGATGGATGAAGAAACACCTTCAGATTCCATAAATGCACCCTTGACGTCAAAGGGGAATGCGAATGGTTTTTGACGAAGTTCGTTCCTCTGTTCATCGGTCCATCTGATCTTGGGTTGTCGCGTGATGGGAAAGACGATTCGATTCAAGTTGACCCCATCAAGGATAAGCAAGCTAGGAAATCGTCGAAGAATGTCGCTGATCATGAGCATGATTCCGATGATTACGGAAAGGTACTTACTGCTGATAGGTCTCGTCGCCGTTTGGTTTCTGCAAGGTGTTTTCACGGAATGTACATCCGTTGAGTTTGAGCTCGATGAGGTTCTTCAGGCCACCAGTGCCTGCGTTTGCCTTGCCCTTCTTCTCTCCTGATGAAAGTAGCTCGTCTAGCATCTGGACCGCTTGAATGGGATTGCCGCTAAGATCCAAAGCTCGAAGATAGGGCAGCGAAGAGGGTAGTCGAGATAATTGGTGTAATGTGCGGAAATCGTTGTCTGCGAGTGAGAGGTTATAGATGGGTGATTTTGTAGGCTGGTTTGGTCATCAGCATTTTAATCTACGAGGAGTCAGTCGCGTCACATACCTCTTGTAAAACGTTGTCGATGAGTTTCCAAAATACAGCTCCAGATGTCTCGGGTGCATCTCGGTGGCCAGGCGGCAGGATTCCATGCTCCTTCAGCCACGGGTCGTTTTGCAATGCCTGATATTAGTAACTGCTTTACCACAAATAACGTGACTTACCCCCATGTTCAAAGACCCAGGTTCTACCAGACGAGAACGTAGCCACTGCTTCATTTCCTCGCTCCGTAGCATTTCCGACAATTTGCTTTGACTCGCCTTCTTCTCTTTCATCCTCTGCGCGGCATCTCCTTTGAGTATAGGTGGTGTTCCAGCAGGTAATCGTTTGAGTTGAGCGGATGTAGGACCTGGACGACCAGAACGTGGTGGCGGACCAGCATTGTCGATGGGCATACCATTTGCATCGACTCTTCGTCGCTCGGGCCGGCCGGCGTACGGTTTGCTTGTTCGGTGTACCCTCTCGCCCTGCATGTCAGATTTCGAGACAAATTGGACACGACGTCGAAGAAGGCCTGGGCGTGTGGTGGTTCCGGGAGAAGTGACTGTGAGGGATGGGGCCAGCATAGGCATAGACATGTCGATGTCCATCGAGGTGTTCATCTTGGAAAGACGCGTCGAGCAAGGGAAGGATGTGGTAAGGATGTAATGTAGTAGATGAAAGAGAGTACAATGCAAACAAAGCGCCATAGCTTGTTTGGCTGCTTTCTGAATGTCCACGCACAACGTCCCATCGGATCGTCAATACGAAACATGTTGTTGTCTCATGTGCCCGATTCCAGTGGTCTAGCCCCGCTCCTTATGATACCGAGTATAATTGAATTGCATAGCTCACCTGATTAGGGATATATCCTGTCGAGCCTATAGTCGCCCTTCTTCCTGATCCAGACCCTCTGACAGATCTCCCACTATTTGAAGCACCATCAACTTCCATGCCTGGAGTTCCATCCTTCTTGATACCGCGAAGGGCCGAAGTGAGACCTCTTGCCGAAGGTCCGCCGGTAGCTGAACCTCTTATTGCTATTGAGGAAGAGGATGAACCTTGTTGTTGTGTTGTTGATGATGATGCTGATGCCAGTGCTTGTTGGAATGCCGACATTGTATATAGAGTGTATAGTATAAGTATGGTACAGAATGAAAGAGATAGAGTGTCTCTAGATAGGATTCAAAGGAGTGGCAATAGAACGGAAGTCAAGCATGCCTATCTTTAACCAGCTTGGTTAGGCGTGACAGGAAACCTAACTCATCTCGCTCTCTGGCACTCACCTGTACATTCTTTCCCTATCCCTATACAACACACCTCGCCATGCCCGCAGCGACAGCAACACTGCCAAACGGTAACGGTACCGCAGTGAACGGTCATGCCGATGCCAAAAAGTCCTCAGCAAAGTCAAGGGGAGCATTAAAGAGGCTCAAGGCGAAAGCAAAAGCGGCGAGAGCAGGGACTGAATCCGAAGCAGAAACGGACAAGGAGAGTGATACAGAGGTATGTTCCGACTCCATCACCTTTTGCAGTATCGAGCTGACTCATTCTAGTCGGTCGCGTCCACTGCATCCGTAGCTTCGACTATCGATTTAACGATTCCAGACCCCTCGGATCCAAGCTACGCGGCCTTCGCTTCCATCTTCAACCATTTCAACGAAAGTGCAGAAGGCGAGAATGGAGAGAATGCGTATGGAGGAACATCCAAGCCGGAAGTATACTATTCAGATGAAGAGGACGAGGATGATGAGGAAAACAAGGCAAAGGCAGCTGCACGGGCGGCAGCAGAGTCGGGCTTGACTAGGAGACAAAGGCGGGCGGCTGCTGTAAGTTTTTGGCTTATAGATGCGGTAAATTGCAGAGCTGATGATCAGAAATTGACAGTATCGGAATTGAAGCAGTTGGTAGACCGGCCGGAGGTTGTAGAGTGGTTCGACTGTGATGCCCGTGATCCACGATTACTAGTCAGCTTGAAGTCGTACAGAAAGTGAGTCAAGTCACCGCATCCTCGATAATCCATCTGATAGTCGCAGTACGGTCCCGGTACCAGTCCACTGGAATGCCAAGCGAGATTATCTAGCTGGAAAGCGTGGTATTGAAAAACCACCATATTTACTACCTCGTAAGTTAACCTCAGTCGGTAATTTGAGCACTCAACTGACTCTCAGCCTGGATCGCCGAGACTGGTATTGGAGAGCAGCGAGATGCTGTTAAAGCAAAGGAAGCTGGTCAGACACTACGACAAAAGACCCGAGAGAGGGTTCAACCTAAAATGGGAAAGATTGATATCAATTATCAGAAACTACACGATGCCTTTTTCAGGTATCAAGGTAAACCCAAAATGACCAAGTTTGGAGAGGCGTAAGTCCATCCGGTACCGGTTTTTTGACAGATCACTGATTGTCAGCTACTACGAGGGTAAAGAGCTAGAAACGGATTTGAGGACAAAGAAACCAGGAGAGCTTTCAGAGGAATTGATTGAAGCACTTTCCATCCCACCTCTGGCTCCTCCTCCATGGTTGATTGCAATGCAGCGATTCGGTCCTCCGCCAAGTTACCCCAATCTCAGGATCAAGGGTCTGAACGCACCCATCCCAGCTGGGTAAGTTTGCCCCCAGCTCTTTGGATTTGAGCTGATGAGTAGTGCTCAATGGGGTTTCCATCCTGGTGGATGGGGTAAACCACCCATGGACGATTTCAATCGACCATTGTACGGGGATGTCTTTGGTGTACTACAAGGAGCCGAGCTTGGGGGTCAGGAGCAGATCGATCGATCTCTATGGGGTGAAATTGAGCCTATTGAGGGTACGTCCTTTCCCTTGTTTCACAAAGCCCAACTGACAATGCAGAAGACGAAGAAGAAGAAGAAGAGGAAGATGACGAAGATGAAGAGGAAGAAATGCCTGAAGACGAAGAACCAGCCGGCGGTCTCGAAACACCATCCGGAATGGCAACTCCATCAGGCATGCACTCTGTCACATCAACGGTACCTGCCGGACTCGAGACACCCGCGTTCGCCGAACTCCGAAAGAAGAGGAGGGAGGATAGTGAAGCTCCCGCACCTGGTCCTTCCCAACCTAGGGATCTTTACCAAGTTATCCCAGAACGCGAAACTACTAGTAAAGGATTCATGGGTAGTAGTTCAGCATACGACATGTCGAGCGTTGGTGCTGGTGTTCTCGGGGCAGAAGATCTCGGCAAGAAGGTAAGCTCGCGCCTTCCCATTCTAAGGAGTAAAGCTGACTATCCAGCGAAAGGTCGGAGATGTGGATGTGTCGATGGATGATGATGAGATGACACAAGATCAGCTCAAGGCGAAATACGAAGCATCCCGCTCAGCAGCTAGTAGAGTCCACGTACCAGGTGCAGATGTCGATAGGAGCGGATTCGACGATGTCGTCAGTGATCAAATGAAAAAGAGGACAAAGGTTCAAGAACCGAAAAAGGGCAAGGGCAAAGAGAAGGAGAAATTCAAGTTCTAGATCCATATACTTGTATCTCTATCTCTCGTATACGTCAGTCATGTACTCGTACGAGTTTCTACCTTTTCATACAGCATGCATGTATGTATCTGTGCTGTTCGTCATGTCGTAAACTTCATATTGCCCTTTGGCCAGAATTGAATCTATCTATTTTGCTCCCATCCCTTCGTATTTTTCATCCCTGACTACGGGCCATACCCCTGACTTCGCCTTTGATATCTCGGACTACCCTGCCCCTGCCCTTGTCCTTGCCCTTGTATCTGCCCCGGTGGTCCTCCGAATGGATTATTCGACCCAGGCGCTCCAGCACTTCCATTATGATATGGACCCGAGAAACTTGCTCTAGCCTGATGTCCTCCCGGGGAATGATATGCCTGACTAGGTTGGAGTGGGGTATACATCATTCCCATGGACGGATCTCTTCCATCAAACCCATCGAATCCTGGGTTACCACCCGTAGCGGCAGGTGGTGGGAATGCAGGAAGGTATCCTGGAGACGAATGATTACTCGCATGAGGGACGTCGAAGCGGTACGAAGCTGTCGCGGGCGAATGTGGAGTCATACTAATGTGCGGTTGCATCTGATACGATACCGATCCCTGTGATCGATGACCACGTCCAGGAGAGGGTTGAACATGACTAGGTCCATATTGACCAGGCATCACCCATCCACCACTCATTGCCGCTAATTCCGCTTGTTCTTGAAGATACTCGAGTTGGGGGTAACTTGCATTATGCATCGAAGATTGTTTAGTGTGTCCACTTGCATGACGGCGTTCCCATTCGCGGATGGCATCATCACGATTAAGGACTGGTGTGAGATTCCTCTGTCCAGATGGATCAGGTGCGCCGAAGTGTGTAAGTCGAGCAAGAGCAGGTGGGATAGCGTCCATTTGGTTAATGGTGTTTGCTCGATTACGTGACGAGGGGTAGTACGAGTTGGGAGGTGGGTTGGTAGGTTGTAGCATCGGAGGTGGGTTTGGCCGTAAGGTAGCATGCGAAGTTGAAGGGTGCATTGACTGTGATGGAACTCTGGGCTGGTAATTACCAGGAGGAGGTCCCATGGTCATATTACCACCCGACCTCGGACCAGACCATTGAGGCTGAGGCGGCGGACCCTGTGATCCACTGGGTATACGGTGTTGTTGCGGATGTTGTGGAGGATAAGCGCCTTGAGGAGAAGGTTGGGGTTGGGATTGATCGTATCCTTGCCCTGGTCCATATGGCTGGCGTATCGCTTGCTGAGTCTGGGGTGCGGGGTACGCTTGCTGCTGCTGTTGCTGTAACTGCTGATTGTAGGCCGAAGCGTCCGAGTAGACCCGAGGTTGTTGCCGAGATCCACCAGGACTCTGGACGAGCCCAGCGTATTTCGTGCCAGACGCTTTGGAAGGAGTCTCGGTCGCAGGGAAAGTGGATCGTTTTGCAGAGGAAGGTGGCCCGGGCTGAGATCAGCATCGTCATATTAGCAACCATAATTGACGCACCTGGAAAGGGCCAGTAAACTTTTCTCCAGTAATGAAAGGATGCTTAGCAGCTTGCTGAGGCGACCACCGCTGGATCGGGTCCAGATTAAGTAAACCCTCAACAAAATCGACAAACGCTCGTCGATGAGCCATTTCTGATCGTCAGCATTCTTCTAAAGGGGGAATTTGCAAAAGCTTACCTTTATCAATATCAGACTGCTTGGCGTTCTTTTTCGAGAAAGAGTACTCCATAATAATATCGTTCAGGCGAGTTTGCTTGAAATACTGCTTGCTCGGCTGTTCATTCGTACGATGTTCAGCAGCGTATTGATCCATTGGCTTGAGAGTATAATTCTTTCGACCATGTGCGTCGACGTGACAGTTGAAGAATTCGTGTGTCTGCTTGCCCACTTCTAGTAAATGGCTAGGGGGATTACTGCTCGTCAGCTTCACCATTCGGATTGATACTAAGGGACATACCCCAGCATCTCTGTAATTCTAGCGACTTGGTTATACTCGCTCGTTCCGGGGAATAGCGGTAATCCAAGGAAGAGCTCAACGACGATACATCCCAAAGACCACATATCGATAGAAGTCGAGTATGGTAAACCGAGCAGAACTTCCGGGGATCGATAGAATCGAGATTGGATATAAGTATATACAGTCTGCATTTCGTGACATGCCGATCCGAAATCAATGACTTTGATCTGAGGTGATTGTAGCCTAATCGTCAGCTGAGTCCTACACGAGCGAGCTCACGATTTAAGAAGGATATTCTCAGGTTTCAAATCACAGTGGATCAACCTTGCATCTTTCAATACCGCCAGACATTCCAGTAATTGCTGAGTAAACACCTTGACGAGCTGGGTACTGAGTCCCTTGAATTGATTTTGCTTGATCAATTCGTAGAGATTCGATGATAGGCATTCAAAGACCAAGCAGAGATGGCTCTTGTGGGTGAATGAGGCGTGCATCCGTAGAATGTGGTGCTCGTCGCGAGGGTCGTGTGTCGTGTTGAGCTGGACATTAGCAGATCCTCTCGTGATGAGTGAAATGACATACCAATTCCAAAATGGCGACTTCCATCTTACTCTGATTCAAATATGCCGGCTTGTTCTTGACGACCTTGACAGCAAAGAGCTCGTGGGTTCTCATATTCTGACACTTGACAACCTGCCCAAAAGTACCTTGACCAAGAACATCCAGGATCAAATACCTAGACATCAGCTTCTGCCTAGACTCAGTTGACAAGAGCTCACCTATCACCCCCCTGTTCACCACCTAGAACATCATTGACATAGAGGATATAATCGTAATCCTCATTATCCGCCCCATCATTGTGCACCGGTTTACTAGGCTTGGTAAGGACTCGACGTGGATTATCGGAAGTCTCGTAGCGGAATTGCGGATTGCAGAGCGAGTAAGTCTGGGTCAGGTCGGATGTCAAACACTTGAGCGGCTACTTGTCAGCTACTATTCTCAATTCAGTGATCATAAAGCTTACACTAAGGTATTTGCCAGACTTGGTAGGATCCGCTCGCCTTCCATTACTATGTGTATTCACGACCGGTTTCAAATCCCCCACATTCCTAACATCCCGTAGTCCCTGCCTTGATGATCCCCGATTCGAGCTTGTCCGCGATGACCCACGCATAGAAGAATCCTGTTGACCCTGCAATGCTGGATTGGCAGATTGACTAGTCGGAAACAATTGTTGGGACTGCGACCTGACATTTGGAGGAGCTTTCGCAGGTGATACAGGCGAGTACCCTCCCCATTGGGGCGAATGTTGCATTGGCGATACTGGCATTGTATTCCCGTGCATTGGGAGTAGACCTTGATCGTATGGCGCGAATCCGACAGGTGAAGCACCATCGTACGGGTTTGTCATGGGTGAATGTGGGCTGAGGTCGTTTCGGGAGTATGGCGAGAGTGGGTCCGATATGAGTGAACGTGCCGAGCCGCCTGAAGCTACCCTTTGGTTGGTGGGTGGGCGGTAATCGCCCCATTGATGGTTTCCGGATGAACCACCATCGGATCCACGAGGAGCATAAGGGTTTGGTCTCTGGCCCGAGCCAACTGCCCCGAATCCGACAGGACTGAGTTTTGATGGAGAAGCCGAATCGGTCCGAGTCTTGAGTTGAGGTGGTCGACTAAGGTGGGATGGAATAGGCGGCGGGTTCATAGTAGATCCAGGCAGAGGTCGAGCGCCAGCAGGTGACGACATGCCTACATCTCGCATGGGGGAATTGTACATTCCATTCCTCCCCTGTCCTTGGGTGTCGGAACGATTATATCCCCATCCACCCTGTTCATCTGCCATATCCATATTCCCCAGACCAGATTCTACATCATCCGAAGCGTACGCGTATGGATCCTTTTTCCTTGCTCCTAATGACGCGCTTCGAGCTAGTGATCCGAAACTACTCGATGCCGAAGGAGGAGGTTGAAGCTCGTCATTACGTTGTTGATAGTGGTACGCCATATTTGTATTGGTGGGAGGAGGTCGTGATTGTGGAGGAGGAGGTAGTCCACCAGCGGTATGCGGACCGGAAGACTGGAATTGCGGTTGAGGGAAAGATATACTATTTCGGTGTCCGTGAGAACCGGCAGTAGCAGGTGCAGGGAGCGAGTCCATGCCTATACGGGATAGGGATAGTGTATTGTTGGTCGGTAAGAGGAGGTGGAAAGGTGCCTTGGAATGAGAGGAGGGAAAGGAAACGACAGCGACCGAAGTTGTGCCAAGGGAAGGGAAATCACGGGGCTAATCGTTAATCTTCCCCCTAACGTCTGAGTAGCAGTACTCACCTATCCCTATGTAGTAGCTCACTATTCCATCCGAGTATGTCCTAATTGACTATATCAACCACTTGACTCCAACTTCAAAGTGTATTACTGATGATGACGGAGTGATCGCAGTCGTCTATACCCCGGAATTCCTTAATTCCTTTCCCTGAGTCACAGCGAGGTAAACTCGTGTTGCACCGCGATAAAGGCGTGTAGCTTTGGGATGCGATAAGGCTATAGTAGTACTACAATTGCCCTATTGTACCACTCAAGTAGCTCCTAATGTATGAGGAGGGGTGTAATATCAAAGTGAAGGTGTAGTGGAGAGTGGGCACAAGTGAATGCGAGTGAATGGAACGCGCCGGTTATTTCGAACGTGGCGCTATACACACAACCTCGTACCATCATAGTTTTCCCCCACTTCCGACCTGATTCCCAGAACTATACGCATGTCGATGTACACATCAAGCTTCCTCGGAACGTCCCAAAGCAACATGCATCTTATTTGTATACAACCTAATCACCTCTACCAAGCTTATCTAGAGCCCTGACACCTTGCTCATCCCATTCAGCCTTGGTAACCCAGAAAGCTTCCCTATCCTTCATGATATCAGCCAACACGGCACCTCCGAGGAAGACCATGTGTTTTCTCCTTGGAGGATCTTCGATACGGATCTTGAAGTTCTGCCAGTCAGCCCTCTCCACGGACTGAAATGTAAGACATACCTTTAGCCTGGATCCGTCGTTACCAAGTACTCTTGTCAGGTAGAGCTGCTTCATTTCCTTTTCAAGACGGGATGGGAAACCGGGGTACATGGATGAACCACCAGAGAGGACAATGTGCTTGTAGAGTTCTGTTCGGGTGTCGACTGCTGCCTGCTGAATGGTCTGGAATAGGAGTTCTGAAGATTAGCTGCAATCTCTATTGGACATGAAAGCTACTCACCAGCAACACCGGGCTGTTCAACATCCACTAGATGAGGCTGGAACATGCACTCGGGTGCCTCGTATCGTTCAGAACCGACCTTGATGACTCGTCCATCGGGTAGCTAATCATCAGTCGATGCAGGTGAAATATCGAGGAACTCACGGTGTAGCTCTCAACCAAAGTTGTCGTTTCCTCGGACAGCTTCTTGTCCATTTCCAAATCATAACTCATAAAGCACAAAGCCTCCTTGATCCCTCGTACAGTCTCGAAATCCGCTGTCCTCTCGAAAGCATATCCTCGCATCAAGAGTAGCTTGATCAAGTATCGTGTAACATCACGTCCGGCAACATCCAATCGACGAGTCAAGTGGGGGAGGGCGAATCCGTCATATACAGGTACGATATGGGTGACACCATCTCCTGAATCGACAACGACACCAGTCTGAAGACCTAATCGTCAGCTTACACAGTGATTGATATAGCGGACTCACCCTGAGCATATAACGTCAAGACAGCTTGGATAGCAACATAAACACCTCCAAAGCCGTACTCCTCAAACATAGTCTCGCACATCCTCTGTCGATTGACTTTTGGGTTCATTGGGGGTTCAGTCAATAGAACCTTTTGTCCTTTGGTATCCACCTTGAGCTTCTGATCAAAGGTATAATCCCAAAGATGTCGCATATCCTCCCAGTTCTTGACGATACCGTGCTCCATGGGCTGAGTTACCTGCAGCGAGGAACGATGCTCGGCGGCCTCGTCTCCAACCATGATATCGCGGATAGCGGTGGATCCTTGTCGTTCCTCCGCTCGTAGAATTGGACGACCGACGATGGAGGGGAATACTAAAGGTCAGCTTCCCAATCTTCGCAAGCGAGAGTGGGGGAACATACCATGTTCGGGAAAGTTGGATCCGGCGTAACCACACTTTACGAACTAGACAGTCAGCTCTTATGATCCAATGCCTGATCGTACTAGCTGTACTTACTCCGGTACCATTGTCCACTACCAGCGGTCGAGATTCCATGTTGGGGGGAAGCGCAGTAGCGGTGTTCGGGGGTCTGAGCTGAGGGGTCCTCTTGGGCTTTACGAAGCAGCTATCGGGGTTCTATCGGGGTTCTACTGAACGTAATACTAGCGTCGCAAGTGCTAGGTAATGGTATATGAGCCAGGTGTATAGGTATCTAGTCTGTATAGAGAGTGGGTGAACTACTCTATAGCCTGGTGACGTACAGCCCACCGACTGTCAAGTGCCACACTCCCTGAACAAGAGAATGGCTGGTGTATATCCCCGTATATCACCGACAATTGTAGATCTGTGCCTGTATCAAGTGTATGTAGGTGGCAATCAAGTGACCGACCTGTATCATCTGTAATCTATAGTATATTCAATCACTCATACCTATTTACTATCAGTCACAATGGTCTGTAAGAAATGCGAGAAGGTAAGCTCATGATTCTGCTACGTATTCAGAAGCTGATAGACCCCAGAAAACATCAACATTAGCCGCCCCAGATCCATTTCAGCCGTCTTCGTCTACACGCAAAATAGGAGAGAACAAGCTCCTATCCGCCAGAGCTAGGGCTTCCCCCTACACGAAACCGAACCAAATGACAAAAGGAGGCAAGATGAGTATCAATCCATACGGAAACAAGTGCCTGGATTGTAAAGTAAGCCAAAAATCACCATTTTTTTCGATATTTCACTTTCCTCCTTCACACCACACCTTCCTCAAGTCATTCCAGGCTGACAAGATAGCAAGCAGTGCAGCAGAACCAGGCGACTCGCTGCCAAAAGTGTGCATATAAAAAAGGTTGCTGCTCCATCTGCGGCATCATGGTGCTTGATACGAGCCGTGAGTCGACCAAACTCGTTCAAATTAAGTTTTGCTAATTTACAAAGGGTACAAGCAGACATCAAAATGAGTCCATTGGACCCTCGCACTCGGTCTCTCACGATATTACGATCCCCAAGTTGTACAGCTTAGTACATTACAACACATATGCAAGTATAATGTCCGGAATGCCGTACCAGAACGTCCGGTTTCTTTTCGAGATTCTTTACATATGTGGCCTTTTCTCACGGGACCACGCACCGTACCCCCGCGTCATCCCACACGTCAAGTCAGACCTCATAAACCACTCAATGCATCTGCAGACATGGTATCAGGCGAGCTGGTTCGAAAATTGCTTGTGCCAGTAACCACATTTATGTGACCGAATCGCTCGAACTCAGTACAAAGCCCGACTTGCTTTGCCCATCTTTGAATGACATTATCTCACATGGAAGATCCTAGAATTGATCAATGGAGATATATATACCATCGAGGGACCAAGGATATCCTTGACGATCCCGAGACAACAGACACATTGCTGATGTCCCTTGCGGTTCCACTCAATTCGTCCATCTCGCAACCCCGTATTGGATCTTGGGTTTGATATTTCTGACATCTAGTAGCTTTACTCTGGCTCTTTTGTATTCACGTTTCTGACATCTAGTCACATTGTTTTGGCCCTTTCGTATCCACGTTTCTGACATTCCGCAGCTTTTTAACGGAAACCTGGTAGATACCACCAGTGCTCACGCATTCGGTTCATTTCGAAGTGTGTGCCAGTAAATCAAAACGTCATGTCATTACGAGTCCAAATCGTATAATATAGTTAAAGTAAACAAGTATGCCAGTCAAATGTCCTTATCCCCTCTCTTGTTTTCCGCAATCTAGCCCCTCCGCATGAAACTGCCCAATCGAGATAGACGATTACCCTTCTTTCTCACACTCCCACTGACTGATCCCATCTCACCATTCGTATGACCATTGGTACTAGTACTAGCTCCAAGAGGTCCTAGGGTATCACTGCTCTTATTACTACCCGCGAAACTCAGTCGATTTCCGAGCGTAGCCAGGGCATTTGGTCTTTCACGAGAAGGGGATGCGATAGGTGATTTTGATCGACTTGGAGAAACGAATGACATGGATCCATTCTTTGTTGGAGAGGTGACTGGGGATGTGATGGATAACGAGGGTTGCTTTTGGGGAGTTGCGGGAGGTCCAACTCGTAAAGCCGGAAGATCATATGACGCAGTCACTCGAATAGAGGGCCTTGAAGACAAGTCCGATGGGCGAGGTGTCGATGCGAACAGTGACTGATCGACGTCGAAATGAAGAGGAGGAAGTGGGCCAGACTGCCTGTTTGCTGATTTTGGTAAAGCCGCAATCTCGTCAGGGAATGATCGGATGAAATCTGGTCGTCAGCACATAGAACGCTCGGCTGGACGATGTACTTACGACTCCTTAAAGCCTCGTGGAAGGCTGTATCCTTGCAGACTTGCGCGTGCAAGTCCAAAGCTTGGTCAATCACACTAGCATATTCGAGTATCTCTGCTCGAAGTGTCTCGATATCCTTCTTCTGCTCGGGATGGGTCGTTTCGTATGTCGGATCTAGGAATGTCTGACGGTAGAGCTTGACTCCGCCCTGAACCGGTGAATCGACCGCGCCATTGATGGCTGTACCCAAATGCTTGACACTAATATGTTAGCTCAGGACAGAGCATACGACAGGCGGAGAAACGCACTTGAGCTTCCGAATTTGGGGAGACGTGTGAGCTTTGAGGCTGCGCGACGCCTCTTTGACATTGGTGATGGCAGCATGAATAGGGCTGAGATGCTCATACTTGACCTCGACGACTTCACTTCTGGCGAGTACAGAGGGGAATGTGTTCTTGCCTACTCAAGTCAGCTTATTCACTACAAAGTGGACTTGATGGCTCACAGGTGAGGGTAGTCTTTTCCAGCCAGGTCATGACTCCAGCATTCTCATCCTCAGACCTGGTGGAGGCAGAGAGGACCTTGTAAGGCCGCAGCGTCGAAAACGATTTGATATCGTTGTATCGATGATAGAGCTGCACATTCTCATTGACCCCATTTTGAAAGACGCGGTGCGAGAGGTCCGGCTCCGGATTGACGGACGTGACCCATATAATCTGATCAGGCCCGGATCGTAATGGTGGTAATGGCTGCATTTTCGAGCGGTGTAGCGTTGCTTCGGGGTATTTGTGCTGTAGCACATCACAGCTTACAATCAGCTCAATCTCGTATTGATAGGGCAGAGGTGACTCACAAGTCCGAAAACTGCTGCCACGGTTCTCCCCGTACGATGTACTCCTTACCCTGGCATAGTGCAGGTCGGAAATCACCATAAAAGGCCACTCGGTAGTACTCGGGCTTCTGGCGTGGTGTTGTCCTGATCTGGTCCCAGAGCTTGGCCTGGTAGGCGAGTAGTTCCGAGATCTTTTCCGCATCCCAAGTGATTGTCTGATGACGACCACACAGTTCAGTCGCCAAGCTTAGAGCCTGCTCGTATGCCTGTGCCTCGACTAGATGTCAGCGTTGCTCAAACGTGTATCAGAATGGCATACCAAAGTAATCCAGACAATGACGGTAAATAGCTTCCTTCCTCTCGAATGGCGTCTGGACAGGTAGAGCAAGATCCCCTTCGGCAAAGATTTCGACCTCGCCTTCAGTCGTCCAATCATACAGATCCGCATGGAGATTCAGAGTCAGACCAGCCGATATCCAGTTCTTTTCCTTGATGAATAGATCTTTGAGCTGGTGGATGAAGCGAATATAAAGCCCTTGTCGACCAATACGTTTGATAAAGTCAAGCATCTGATATGTCGCTGCGGCCCGCTCCTCTGCCCAATCCGGAGTTTCTGGTAGCTCCCTGACATTCTCCAGTAATGCGATGAATAGCTCGATCTCGTCGAGGAAGAGAGCAACTTTGGTGTGGAAGGTATCGTCAATGGTGGGACCGTTCTCAAAGACATTGCGAAGTTCGGTCACGAACCACGCCCTAGCAGCGGGCTCGCCAGCAGTCACAGTTCTGCTGGAGAACTAGCAGTCAGTCACATGAACACCGAAAACAGAGATGGACGTACAAGCTTGTCTAGCTTTGCCAAGATCTCCGTTTCAATGACGTTGAACGAGCCATTGAGGACATATTCGGCATAGATCATCGAATAGAGGATCTCGACAGCACTTCGGCAAGTCTCGTCATGACCAGACATGCAGAGGGACAAGATCCTTCCACCAAGTCCAGTGAAGCGAGTCTGATACTATCTCGTCAGTGATGATCTGGCAAATGAAAGACCGACTTACACCACCATATCGCGGAGTCTCGCCCGTCGGAGCATGCTCATCAATCGGCCAGCCAATAGCATTCCATGACCTTACGAGGAGTTCAACAGCATCATCCCTCAAATCACCAGCGATAACCCATCCAGCCCTCCTCTTTTGGTGTGTATGCTCCTCAAGGGCAAGAGCTTCAGAGCCGATGAGGTCGCAAAGAACTTCAAAATACTCGGTCCACAGGGTCGCATCGAAGTTGCCAGAATCTCGGACGACCGGGATGAATTCGTCTTTTTCCAAGATCGACGCAGTAGAGCCCAGCATCTTGACAATCGATCCATGGGCCATGAGGGAGAGTGTTAACCATGTTTTTGGGAATGCTTCAAACGAAATGATCGATTTAGCGAACTTGAACATCGATACCAGCAATTTCGAACATGCTTGAGTACCCTCAATATCCAGGATTTCGGATAACCATCGACGAAAGTTGTTGATAGGACTAGCGAGTATGAGCGATAAGATGACAACGGCAGTCTCGGCCATGCTGCACTTGAAGATCTCGGATTGAGGCGGGAGACTGTCCTCTCCCTCCAGCCTCTGCCTCTCGAGCAATGACGGAGGTGGAAGTTGCGCGATTAAAGCGAAGGGGTAAGTCATTGGGAAAACGTCAGGAGTCTGCTTCCATAGAGATCCAGTGCCTTGATGTCTTGCCAGTAAAGCCAGTGTGCGAGGATGATTCGATTCCTGATAAGCCTCGAGAAGACTTCTAGTTAGCCTCACGACCGGAGGTCGTACATCGCAATGACATACCTAGGCAGGAGGGTCAGGCAGTACTCTAGATTATCCTCTTCTTGTGCTCTCGCTTCATCCTCGATCAAAGGGGAGATGAGCCATTCTTGTAACTTGTTGACCATCCACGCGACCACCTACTCGTTAGCTGGCAACTCATGGGTATTGTGAAGCTTACCGTAACGGCAATCCGACTACACTCTAGCCACTTGATCTTCTTTGCGTCCTTGACTCCTTGATTATCCGTCGTCTCTTCCCGCCCGGAGTCATATCTCGCCAAATGAGGTCGGATCCATCGGATCATGGCCGGTACAAGTAAAGCTCGGGCTTCGGCTGTATCAAACGTGCTCCTGACCACCTGAAGGAGCAAAAATAGCTTATGAACAGCGATACTACCCTCAGCCGAAGCGAGCGTATCCGCAAACGAGATGATAGTCTCGGCAATCTCGAGGGCTGGAAATACTTGGGAGAGACTGGGTAGAATATCGGCGAAATGCTGGACCGCCAGAGTCTGAGTACCAATAAGCGCTTTATCGCTAGATTTCATCAATGTATCGATCTCGGTCAAGATCCCCTTGGTCTGACGCTTGAAATCAGCTTCGATATGTGCCGAAGTAGCGTCCAGTCCGATCCCCTTTGCTCGGTCCAGCGCTCGAGCCCGTATGACGAACCGGAAGATGAGGTGCCAGACCTTGATGAATGATCGGTAGTCCTTGGTCGAGGGACCGGCCATCGTCGATTTCATGGCTCGTAGTAGGCGGAATGAAGAGGCGGGAAAGCTAAACTTTTCGGTAATGTAGATATCAAGAACAGGATTGAAGTTTGGGAATCGTCGATCGGTCGTCATGGTCAAGACCTTGACAAGAGCTCGGAAGACTGCATCGTCTACTTCGTCCTGTCGATCTCCGAGGTTCGCGACCATGAAGCCAAATAGTGCGTCGAGCGTTGCGGGAACAAATTTGGCAATCTCCTCTTCGCTGACAAAGTTGAATAGCTGAAGCGTTTCCGACAATTTGGTGGGATCGGCCAGTAGCTCTTGTCGTTCGATGAGGAGTCGTCGCAAGGTGTCGTCCGCAGTGTGCATACTGGAGCACAGGTAGCTCCTCAAAGTGACTCGATCGCGCAAGGGCGTCATGCTCTTGGCCACATCGACAGGCAGGATTGGGTCTTCTGCTGAAGCATGTGGCGCACTGTAATACAGCTTTGGCGAAGGATGTAGATTCTTTTCCATCTTGTAGAGCACCAGTTCATGTTCCCCATCCTTGATACAGCTCGAGGTAGCAATTAACGGGAGATAGGCGAATGCGAATGGCTTTTCGAGCTCGTGCGCATCGAGTGAAGGTGATCGATCTCGATGCCGGGAACGGAATGTGAAAAACATATGACAGTCCTTTAACGAGCGGTCAAGAGATATCTTGAGCATCTCGCCGTATGTCGGATGATCGTTGTGATGAAACACCATGGAATGGAAGGTCGACATTGCCGGCTCTCCAGATCCGCCAGCATGTATAGCATCGGTGACTGTAGTACCATCTGGTTTTCGAATCTCGACCGAGATCTGGACGTCTCCTTGATTACCAGCCGCCATGGATTTTCGTCCACGAACCGAGTTGTTGCTGGCGGTGAATGGAACGAAATCGGCCGACCATAACTTAACGTAAATGTCATTCCGTATGACATCGGGGTAGACGACATCGGGAAAGCCTAGGCGAGCCGACCGAGTGACATCGAGTAGAGTAGCAGGATGCTCTCGAACCAGCTGGGAATAGACGCCTTCCATAGCTTTTAAACAGACTACGATGGTCTCTGCCCTGATTGTAAGCACAGTCAATGTATAATACTTACTTATTGCTCTTTCCATAATTCTTGGTCCTACCGAAAATGATGTCTTCGTGCATGCGAGCAAAGGAGCTTTCTTCCTTGGGGACATAGATCGGTAGCGAGAATTCGACTCCGACATCCCTCGCTTCACTCTCTTTGAGCAGTTTCTGCAACTGGGGCAGTTCCAATACCGCACATCCGAACGGACGTCTGAAAGACGGGCGGCCCTCTACGATACATGTACTAGCGGTATTGGCGGTGTCGACAGACTGCACAGCATTCACATTGAATGCAGAGGTGATTGAAAACGAGTCATCGGTGGCATTCGAATCAAAGACCGAGCTCGTCCGTCGGGTTGTGCCAAAGTCGGAAAGCAAATTCCCCCTTGAGCCCCGCATGGTGGACGTCCGTCGACCCAGCTCAGTACCTGGGCTGAGTGTATCCGCTTTCGCCTTCATAGCTCCATTCCTAACGATCCGACACACCATGTAGACTGACGAGACAAGATCCGCAGGCTGAAGATCTGTAAACAATGTGCGTAGCTTGCCCAGCCTGTTTTCGGCATCACGCGCTGGAGTACCGAGGTGGTTGAGAATGACGCAGTACTCTTCGGTGACGAATCGTCCGTCCGCGCTGTTCCATAGTGAAAAGTAGAGTTCGGCCGTCTCCTCCGATGCGCATGGACTAGCGATAAAAGCCTTGACATCGAGAAAGAGGTGGTGAAATGATCCTGAACGGCCATGTAAACCGTCACCAGCTTTTGAGGCGGCGAGTGAGAATGCTCGAGGTGGTTGAGGCGCCGCAATCGACTTGATGTTGGGAACGAGAGACGAGCTGCTGCCAAAGAGGGTATCGAGTGGTATCAGATCGATGTACGCCAACTGCGAGTCAGCTCGGTATCGGACGTGGGGGAAGGAACACACCTGGATTTGGTAGACATAGCATGTAATCCCACTGATCCAGCTGGTCCCTGAGAACGCCTTTTCCTTATCGGTGACCATCACACTCCCATCGTGTAAACTTCGGACAATCACATCCAATCCCTGCGCCACGTTACATTTTACGAGTCGCGAAACGCATTCCCTCCGGACTCTTGCAAGTTCTTCTTCCGTATGTGTCTGAGCTAGAAGTTGGCGTCTTCCGCTGAACAGGCAGTCGATGTGTTGCATGACGATATCGAACAGGCGGTATTCGCGATTGGCAAGGTAAGTTGGCAAACGCTGCTATCAGCTATGTACATCAAGCAGAGCTTACCTCGTGCCATTCTCTTATCGCACAAGCAATCTCATCCACTAACGGCCACGCTTGACCGGCGACGGTCGAATCTCCAGCGGTGATGACCGGTACAGGGGGTTGGGGCTTGGTGGGATGCCAGGGCTTTGATCCGCCGTCGAGTACAAGCGATTTGGGTCGTTTTGGTCTGGCTGGCGTATCCGTGGCCGTAAGTCTCGGAGACGATGTGACATCAATCACTTCGGCAACACCTTCCACTTTCGAAGCCGCAACGCTGCCCTCATCTTTATTCTCATCTTCTTCCCTCACTTCTGCCAATTCCCTCATTGGGTGACTCGAATCATGATCCATTCCTCCGTCTGTATAGCTAGCCTGAGCTTCCCGTATCGCGTCTTCGAAAGCCGCTGATAAGGCTCCATCATCGTTGGAGGTTCCAGGGCGGACATGGGCGATAGCGGCTGGGAATATGCCGACAATGACTTGCGTCTCGAGCTTTGGAGCTGTATACGGTGGAGGAGATCTCAGATCCGGGGTGATTTCGCTCAACGTCTTTGGTGGGACCACGAATCTGATGATGAGCTGTTGATGAAGTGAAAGTAGCTCACCCTCGATACCAAGTATCTCCTTTTCCGTCTTCCTCTATCGTACACTTGTACTCTTCAAACGCGAAGAATTCATCTCCAACATCCAATGCTAGCTCATAGATATTCCCTCTACCTGGCGTAGCTCCAGCCGCTTCTGTCTGACCTGCCCGGTGTATGCCCGACCAGCTGAAACGATTTCGGAAATTAGTTGATTTTGGGGATGTCGAACTAGCTTGACCAGTGGGTAGGAATGGATGTACAATGAACCCAGTATGGATATAAGGAAGCGGTAACCATGATCCAGTCCGTCGAGCACTGAATATGAGCGACTACTAGCAAGGTGAATGGATTGACATACGGCCTAGATGGCCCCGTATCCAACGGAGCTCCAAGTTCCACTTTATGAGAGGTGCTCATTCGGTAGTGACTTCCATCTGATTATAATTGGGTTTACCAGGAAGTTGAGAGTATACTGTGCCGTATGATATGATATGTATATTAATGAACAGAGTTGAGCATCTTTCAACTTAATCTATACGCTACGCCCGTGCCTGAAGATTGACCGGGCACCCGGATTTTTGGATCAACCTATACATGTCTTGTCAATCACCCCGCTACAATGACAACGAGCTTCGTAAGGTGAGTAGATACTGGTGGAGATAGAGTTTAATACTGGACATCTATGAGTGAAACGGCTGATCAAGCAGGATATGTCCCTTGAAAAAGACATTCTCCCATACCCGATTCCGACTTTCGATCAGAACAGTAGACGCCCCGACGGTGTATCACCGCCTTCTTCTGTTTAGAGTCAACAAGCCTACTCAGACAGAGGGATCAGATGATGATAATACCGATGCGGGTATGTGGAAAGCACCAGAGCTCTACTGTATGGAGGAGACATGTCCGCATCTAGGCGCACCGCTCAGTCATGCTGAGCTCGAGGATATCGAGGATAGTATGGCAATAGTATGCCCATGGCATCAATACGACTTTGGTATGTGGCCTCCATCTTTGAGGGGAGTGATGGCTGACAACTCTAGATCTGCGTGACGGATCGAGCTGTAAGTCGAGTAACAGAGTTAGGCTGATGACCAGCAACGGGACTAAAGGCATGTACCTACGAAGTACAAGTACGAGGTGACGAGAAGGACGCAGAGGTGTTTATCGAATCACCTCGAGTCGAAGGGTTAGAGACGAACAGGGAGTGGGAGCTGGTCGATATCAGGGGTGTCAGCGAAGGTCAGCATACCATCTACCCGTCTGAGCAAAGCTGAATACCAGAATTCGCCGATCCCCCCATGCCTTCACTCGCCGCGCTCTCCATCGATCAAGCCCCGGAAGCTGGCCCATCCCGTAAATCTCGACCGGCCGGTACAGCCGCTTCATTACCTGAAGAACTCCCAAATTCACTACTCGGTTTCGCCCATTTGATCTTGAGAACGTCCGATCCCGAGCTAAAATGCCTATTGACCAAAGAAGCTGTATCGAGAATGAGGAGTGGGAAATTGAAGTCTATCAGACCCAGCAAAGGGGAGATTCAGCGTATAAGGGATGAACAGGGGTTGATTGATGAGCCGCCGAGAGAGGTGGATATGGTCGCTCCTGATAAGGCGCCGAAGCGGTATGTCCCTAGTACGTGTCGAGGGGAGCTGGCTGATGACTAGGGGTAAAGGAGCAACGGAAAAGTCGCGTATCCTCATGCTCCGTAAGTCCTACATAAATGTATTGATATGATGCTGACGAGCAGACGCTCTGGCAAACATTGAGCAGTACGCTATCGACCTAGCATGGGATATCATAGCTCGCTTTGCCGATTTCGAGGTCAATGGCGAGCGTCTACCGGTAGAGTATTTCCTCGATTGGGCAAAGGTTGCCGAAGACGAGGCCAAGCACTTTACCCTACTCTCGAAACGACTCGGGGTAAGCCTTAATCGCACTTTCACTTGCTGATATCAGGAACTTGGATCGCATTTCGGAGCGTATAGTGGTACGTCTACTCCAATATGGTGCTTAATGAAGCTGACGAAATAGTTCACGCCGGATTATGGGAATCAGCTACCGAAACGGCCCACTCGTTGATGGCTCGAATAGCCATCATTCATCTCGTAGCCGAAGCGAGGGGTATCGATATGAACCCCATGACCATGGCCAAACTCCAATCAGCAGGCGACAAGGAAAGTACCAGGGTGCTAACAATCATCCACGCCGATGAAATCACCCGTACGTCTATCTTCTGTCATAAGATACTTATATACAGATGTCACGACGGGTCATCGGTGGTTTACTTGGTTATGCCAGAAACAAGGTGTTGATCCAATCAAGACTTTCCGAGAAGAGGTATTTGCGAATTTCCACGGCAAGATCAAGGGCCCTTTCAACGCGGAAGATAGGTTGAAGGCGGTCAGTCTTTTCACATCTCTACGAGTGTCTACTGATATCAGGGCTTGACGCCGGATTATTACGAGGATCTCACAGGTCATGGATGGAACTCGGACAAGACACATCGGTATGGAGACGTCACCAAGGCTCCTGGTGACGAGCACATGCACCCACGTCTCAAGTAATCTCGACCAATGGCTGCCTCGCAAAAGCAGGTGCCAGTGTACTGTTACCCACATGTATGCATTTACTTGAACTTGATTTGACAATATGCACAGAATCTCTTTGTGAATCGTGTATACATCTATAAATATGCTAATTGAGCAAATTTCTGAGCCCAGAAGGTCCCCTCGCTTCCTCCATAGGCTCATCCTTGTCTTTTTCTCCATCTCCATCTCTAGTCCGATCACGATCAGTCTCTGCAGGCTGCGTAACCCCATCATTCTGTCTGCGTTGTAAATCTCTAGCTCTCTGTGAAATATGATCGAAGGGAGAGGTCGAATATGTCGCCGAGCTTGTCAAGGGGTGTTGTATAATGCCTTCGTTCAGCTGAGCCAAGCTCAAAGGGCGATTGGTATCTTGAGTCGAGTAAGTGGCGGGCCTAGGCGAGGTGGCAGTAGTACGACTCGATTGTCGAGGATCAGGGAAGTTTGCCGAGCGGCCACGATGTTGTGATGACACTGTACGTTCTGGTCATCAGATCAAGTCAACGGACTAGAGATGGGAGACATACCGGTCATCCTAGGTCGTTCATCCCGACTAACAGGTCTAGGACCCGCTAGATTTGCCAAAACGTCCGAAGCCATCAACGTCTCGTAATGCTGCTGTAACTCGTACGTCTGGCGATTCAATTTATCGCGCATAGCTCTAATTTCCGCGGCATCGGGGGCTGTACGTCAGATCAATTCGAAGACGAGGGGAGGGGACTTACGATGAGTGTGGCTAACCCAATTGAGCATTTGAAGCATGGATGAAGTCGAGTGAAGATGGTTCCGAGCATTATCGACCCTTTCTTCATTCAAAGAAGCGGTAAGTCGACGAATATGCTCTTCGAGCGCATGTACACGATGCGATACGTCGACCCCAGGGCCCGGAGAATAGTATGAAGGTTCAGCGTATGGTGAAGGTAGACCATATCGGTCGGTAGGTGGGCGCGCAGCATTGGGATGTAGTCGGGAATAGGAGGGATCGCCACTCGACCCAGGTTGTCGCGCATCCCAGAACCCTCTTGATGTGGGCCGTTCGCCACCTCGAGGAAGCACGGTCTCGCCAGTCTGAAGGTTATAGCCAAACACCCTTTGATCTTTTGGTGGAGATGGTACGACGTAGGGTTTGTCCGGTCGCATCCATCCTGCAATTCTGTCGTTGGGATCTTCAGTGGGGGACGTTGCCATGCCCGACGACTCGGCTTGATTGGGACGAGCGGATTTACGTTTGATCTGTGCGAGGAGTTGCGGCTCACCGCGTCGGAAGAGATGATGGCGGAATTCCCAGGCTTGTGGGTCGGAACTGGTCGCAAACAAGTCGTTTACCTGACAGTCAGTGAGAGATCAGAGCGAGTCATAAGAACTGACTTTATTGAATCTAATGATCAGCGTTAATAATGCGGGGATAGAGCGGACTTACGAATACATGTTCAGTTGACGCACGAAGCTCTGCCAGTTGTTGTGTTTGAAGAAACGGGGCAACACAATCCTACTTGTCAGCGAAATAAAACGCCGAATTGATGTGAAACTTTACGTACTTGGCAAATTCCGTTGGATTAGGACATGTGAACACTGATCCATCCGGTGACCATTGTATTAATCCTGTTCTCGCTATATCCTCGTCCTCTAGCATGGCATACAGCTTTCCAACAAAGGCAGCTTGTGTTTTGAGTGGAGGGTTGACGAGTGGTTGACCATTCGATAGATTATAAGAAGGAGGCGATGGCATTTGAGATGGGGCGGAGGTCGATAGTTGGGGTAGTTGTTGTTGGTGTTGGCGATTACTCGAGCGTGAGGACGAAGACGAGTATGCCTCCTGTTCGCTTGGGGCTGATGTAGCCCATTTTGGTGCCATCATACGTGGTTGTGTAGACATCGGTGCAGAACGATCACCATGCCGTGGTGACCCTGGTGGTGACGAGTTGGCGGATGCCGACTGTGGGAACCGAGAAGACGTCGCGCTATTAGGCAGACGATGCGAGTCGATATCCATCATTGAGTTGTTTGCGAATTGAGCTGTCCGAGCTTCAACATAGTCCGAGAGCCGCTCAGGGTTCGGCTTTCCCTCTCCGTCATTTATTGATTCGTTATTCATTTCGTTACGAGCCTTCTTTTCTGGACTTGCTCCTCCTCTTAGCGACAGGCGCCGCTTTGCGTTGCTGTCGAAACCGTCCTGACTCATCCAGAAACGTGGAAGATGGGTTCAAGATGCCGGGGCGTCATCAAGGGATGGGAAGTTCAGGGATTACTCTGTTTCGAAGGTCGAAGTAGAGAAGATGAATCTGAGGTTCTGTCAGCAAGTTGCTTTAATCTCATCTAGCGTCCCCCGAAATCCGACATCACGCAAAGGGCGTTGAAGACGATCCTGTTTCCCCCACTCGAACCCCTTGTTCCTCTCAACGCCACCGTATAAACAATCACAAAGCAAGCCCCACTCCACACCGCCTTGTGATCTCGAAGTTGCCGGATCTGGGGGAGGCGTACTTACTAGGTTGTATATAAATGAATCTAGCACCAGCAGCTATCCTTCCAAGGACCCTAATTCCTTTGATGTCGGAAATCTGCTCAGGTATCAGCACAAGGGAATCACATTGTTTCGGAGACGTACCGACGGTAGGGAGATTGATTTTCCTTTGGCTGATATATTCGTCTCGAATCCGACAGAGATCCAGCCGAATTATGCGAATACCTACAAAAGATTCAATACTCGTGTGATAGAAGTACAAGAGTTTGAGTTCGAAGCCGTGGCTTGGAAAGTTCGCCGATCAAGCGAAGCCAGAGTAACGGGTCAAAGGGGGTATGAAAGGTACCAATGATCCAAGCGTTGTGTGAAACGCCTTCCCTTGTGTTATGTTACCGCTATGTCGGTCCAGGGCGCCAAATTGATCAAGTGTCTGCGAACAGAGTCGGCTCGAAGGAAGCTTCGATTGAGATAAAGGAAGGGTTATGCAATAGATTGTGCTTCCTAGTTCGTGTTGTTTACCTTTGAGATGGCCGGATATCGAAAGTCGAGGTTTTGAATTATCGAATGTGTGTCGAGGCACACAACGGTGTATGTGTGTCTGGTTGAGGATTATGACGCAAAGAAATGGTGGCGTTGTCGGATAGATGAAACAGGGTGGACCTGATGACAGATGAACCTTACAGTTCTGGAATTCCGTTCAAGCCGACAGAGGGTAGGTGTTGAAGAAGGGTAATGTTGAAACAGAGGTGGAGTTGAGTTCAACGCTGTCCTTTGTGTGGCCCAATGTAAACGCCGAGCGATTGTGCTCCGGCGCTAATGATCGAGTTGAATGAACCCAACGATCACGTACTGTACCAGAGGAGTGAAGACCGGCGAAAACGGTTTAAAGGCCGGGTTTTCGGTTGGCGGGGGAGATGCGGATTTGACGATTTACAGAAATCCTGATGCTAAGGAAAAGAAGCGATGTATCGATTCTTCTGCGTAGGAACGTAGGTGAGACGATCGGAATAAGAACAAGAGACGCTAAAAGGTATTACAACTTCCACA
>Ga0308160_10001322_pt1 | contig 35740 bp, 43 predicted proteins | sample PhyFR1_FD_201036 | JGI IMG/M metagenome (GOLD analysis project Ga0308160, IMG submission 201036) | Phyllosphere microbial communities from UC Gill Tract Community Farm, Albany, California, United States - DLSLF.R1 | ecosystem: Host-associated > Plants > Phyllosphere > Unclassified | place: USA... | reverse complement strand
ATATCCGGTGCTGGAATCTGCCAAGCCGGCATGAATACATAGAAAGAGGAGCTGTATAGAATATATATTGTGCATTATACAAGCCATGATATTAAGAGCAAGAGGAGTCATACATGGGCTCAGTACACCCGGTACTGCTCTAACAATATCGAGGATATCGGCAACCCGGCCCAATATCATCAAAAGATGGCCTACGGTAAAGCGAAGGGCGTTTTCGGCCACCCGGTCTATCCGGAAAGTCAGCGGAGCGACTGTGCAGAGAAAGAAAGATGATAGCTTTTCATTCAAAGGTCAATTAGAAACAATAGGTAGATGTGAGGAAAGCTGACGTATAGACCCTATCACACGCTACCAACACTTGGTCGACACCGGTCTACTGAAACCGGACTCCCACCAGCAAACCATTATTCAGAAACTACAGCGCTTATGGACCGACTTGAAAACATATGATCCAGGGGAGATATCATCCGGAAAGGAAGACATCAAACCTAGCTTTGTATGTCTACTCTGGAAGACCTGGGGATAGGGCTGATGATAGTTTGGTAAATTCTTCTCTCGCACCCCATCCACGCCCTCCACGAGTATCGCCCTCGAAAACGTCCCAAAAGGATTATACCTCTACGGATCAGTCGGAACGGGTAAAACCATGTTGATGGACCTCTTTCATTCCACCCTCCCACCCCAATTTGATGCGGACAAATTCGGTTCGAAAAGAATTCATTTCCATTCGTTCATGCTAGATGTCCTACAGAGGCAGCATGAGGTTAAAGCTCGTTATTCGGCTTTAGGATCTGGAGAGAAGGATGCTATGCCTGAAGTCGCTAGGAGTTTAGCTGCGGAAGGGAGAGTGTTGTGCTTTGATGAGTTCCAGGTATGTCCCCATAGAAGGAGTGGCTGATGACAGGTCACGGATATAGTGTCTGCTATGATTCTGCGTCAACTGCTAGAGCGTCTGATGGCTTTTGGAGTGGTTTGCGTCATGACTTCCAAGTACGTCAATCAAATTAGCTATGGTTGAGCTGACAAATAGTCGTCATCCCGACGAATTGTACATTAACGGGATCCAACGAGAATCCTTCCTCCCAGCCATCCAATTAATCAAAGACCGCTTCGAAGTAGTCGACCTAAATTCCCCAACAGGTCAGTCGTCCATGTACCTGTGGAGCTAAAGGGTAGATTATCGAAAACTCCCCCGAGCCCTCTCAAAAGTCTATTACGACCCATTAGATATTCCAAACCGCCAAGAACTCCAGAAAATATTCACATCACTAGCATCAACAGATCCAGTTTCTTCCGATATTCGCACCAACGTCAAATTAAAACTATGGGGTAGAGAACTTATTGTTCCGGAGTGTTCGGGGAGTATAGCGAGGTTCAAGTTTTCAGATCTATGTGATAAACCGCTTAGTGCGGCCGATTATTTGGAGTTGACGGGGAAATATGGGACTGTTATTGTGGAAGCTATCCCTAGGATGGGGCTGGGGGAGAGGGATCAGGCTAGGAGGTTTATCACTTTTGTGGATGGTAAGCTACATTGACCGTGAGATGATCCCGAGCTGATTTGATAGCTTGTTACGAGAACAAGGTGCGGCCCATCAGACACAACCTGGAATGGGGGAGGCGGAAAAGCTGACATACCAGACCAAGCTATTCATATCCTCAGAAGTACCCATATTCCAAGTATTCTCAGACAAACACCCCGACACCTCGGCGAATTCAAATGATCACTTGCAGGAAGGTACTTTCATTTCCTTATTGAGTCAGAATCAAGCTGACATATAGTAATGGATGATATGGTATGCTTACTGCTCCAACGCGTGGCCAAAGCTGATAACCAGGGATTGGATGCTAATGCCGTTGGATCCTCCTCTTTATTCAGTTCAGACGAAGAATTATTCGCCTTTGCCCGATGTGTCTCCCGATTAAATCAGATGGGGTCAGTCTTCCTTCATGTTCTCTGCGAAAGGTCACTGATGGCACAGGACAAAAGAATGGTCTGAGCAGTCTCGGACTTTCAACGTCTAATCCACCCTGTTCAATCCCAGTATGTGCACGGTCTCGCTGGCGCTGGACCCACCTTTGTATCTATACATATCAGATTGCACCACACGCATGCATGCTCTAATGTAATGAAATGTTTGATTATGAAAATTAATGCTACAACTATTCTAAGTACTTGACCATCTTTCCAGCGGCCTGGTATCTATCCAATTCCCAGCTGCATCAACGATAGTCCATAGGAGACCATGCGTTAACATCGATCGCGCCATTGAGACTCCCAATCTACTTATCAGCTTATAAACAGACGAGAGGTGAAGGGCCTACCCCCTGTATAATCGCCCTATGCCTGCTAGGAGGGGTTTTGGATTATTTGGATCTGTACCCCGTACCAGCCGGGTGATTTGGTCTAGAGGTTTACGGGGTTCTAGACCTGATAAAGCCCTTAATTGAGATTTCGTCTTGATCGCCTGTCCGTCAATATATAGTTCTGGGGGATATCATGGAGAAAGAGAAACAAGACGAGGGAAGAAGGCATCCAGAAGGAGACTTACATCAACAGGATAGATTAAGGCCCAACTAGTCACCCCCGCCAAACTTCCACATAGAAACGGAATCAGGCCTTTAGGTAACCAACCTTTAGCCCAATCCGGTACATCCCCCTGCACCAGCCCATCTCCTTCCCTACTGCTAGTCCCATCCCTCTTTCTTCCAAGTAAATGTCGCATAACATCATATTCCGCAAAATACAGTGCCGTCCCCAAAGTATCCCTAACGAAATGAAGTCTCCAACCTGTATACAACCCACCGTATCCTGCTGATTTGATGATCATCTTGACGGCCTGGGCTGTTGTTGGGGGCACGAATGGTGGGGGTTTTACTACCCCTGGTTGAGAGGGGGTGAGGGATTGATGGATTATCGAAGCTGATGTTCCTGCTGGATGGTGGGATAATGAGGTATTTGGCGCTGGGTGGACCGAGGTGGATGGTGGGGGTTTCTCAAAATGGGTAGGGTGGGAGTCTCGGTATATCTGGTATTCGAGTTGTCGTCGGACCTTTCATTAGCTCCCAATCGTATTCGCATCGTAGGCTTCATTCCAGGAAAAGGAAAGGGAAGAAGAACGAGTACGAGAAAGAGAGAGAGGAAGACCCACCTTGACAAGTTCAAAAGGCGCACTTCCAACACAAACAACAGCCCCACTAGCTCCACCAGCAAGTAAACTAGTAACAGCAACATCCTTTGCCGAATTCCCATTAAACATCCCCAACTTCAAATCAACCCATGGAGCTTCGACCTCTCTCTCTTTTCCTTTCCGTGATGATGTAGGTGTAGTAGGTGAGGAGTTGAGGATCCGTTTAGTAGATGTGTACATCGTAAATGAAATTGTCCGGACTATTGATATTGTTATCAGTGGTAGTCTGTCATCAGCATCTTTCGCTATAAGAGCGGAATGGGGAGGACGAACGGGAAACCACGCCATAATCCACCTAAACCCTCTTCATGGACCACCTGAGCAGCTAGGCGAGGTATAGATAAGTTCTCCCTAGATGATTGAATACGTGACTTGAGAGAGTCGAGCTATTATCAGTATCCTCCTCTTCGTTACCATCATTCCTGCGTGAAGGGACTCACGGGAAATCCAGCAAAGGTAGAGATGAGCGAAGCGGCAGTAGCTGAGAATACCTAGATATCAGCTTCTCCTTCCGTCCTCCAGGTCATGACTTACGACTTTGTGCTCTGGGCATCAGCTATGTATGTGAAGACATTGAATGGACGTACGGGACATCCATAGATCTGCTTGACGAGCGCGGTTGGTCCATGGCCCATCAAAGGGCGAGCTGGGAGTTAGGTAGGTTATACGTCACGATAGGAGATAGAATGTACCTAGTAGCCGCCATGCCCTATCTCTCTGACTTGTCGCTGCCTTATAGAGAGAGAACTGATGGAAGTGATCCAGTGTATGCCTGCTGTACTGTTGTGATTATGTATGAGTATAGTATGCAAGTGAGGTATAGTATGGTATAGTAGTGAATCGGATGAGTTGAATCGCCAGGAACCCGTAATCTAAAGATCATCTTAACCCCACTTATACTACCATACATTTCACTCCTTTCATCAATGCTACAGAGTATAGCAAAAGTAGGGAGCAGCTCTGTAGCTCCACTAAGAACGTGCGCTCGATGCATCCAATCAAGTCGGTCGAAGATATACATGGCTGTGAATGGTGTGGATATAGGGAAGACATTTTCAACTGCTAGTGCTACAGGATCAACGATATCGATAGATGACCCGCCAACTGCATACTCAGCTTCTGCCGAGGCAGGACCCAGTAGAAATAGGATGAGGAATGTGTGGAGTTAGTCAAAAGATCATGCTTGAAGTAGCAGCTGACGAGCAGCCAGGATGCAAGATTCACCAAAACGGCAATGTATCCTAACTCGCAAGACTCTTCCAGCAGGTATGTCCATAGCCTCATTCACTCATCTGCCTCCATGTCTTCGGTGAAGCAGTATGAAGAGATCTGAATAAGACGATGGCTAACGACAGATTACCTACTCAAACTCAAACCCCGCTCCCACCCCGAAGACGATAAGGGGAACTACCTAACCCCCTCAATCATCAATAAATGTGATCCAGGCAGATCACTCTACCTGACACTCCACAGGGAGGTGGTAGCACGGATACATGAACCAGGTACGTCCTGACTGTACATCGTCCACAATCACCAAGGTCGGAGGAGAGGATGAGGAGCTGACAAACAGGACCACACCTAGGAATCCTAGCTCAGTACGATATCCAAATCCCACGAAAACTTGACGAATGGATCCAATCACAACTTGAAGAACGATTAATGAAAGAATTGAACGCCCTCGTGAACCCATTAAAGAAAGCCACGGTCCGAAGTAAAAATACGATCCCAGACCTGAATGCGAAAGGGGTCATTTCTCGTCATCCTAAAACAGCGGAAGATCTGGATCAATTGATCGTTCACCTTCCCCATAGTTCGACATTATTTGAATCGACAAATCCATCGGAAATCGACCTTCGCTCGCTTTCCCAATCGTACCATGCTCAACTATTCGATAATCTCAATTCCCTCTTTGCTACTGATAGGACATACCTCCTCCGCCAGGCTCTCGCCAACAAACTGCCCTTGTCGAAAGAATTGATTGGAAAGCGAGGATTACCAAAAGAAGCATTGGAGGGGACGACCATCGCCCTCTCGTCTGGATCAGAGAGGGGACAGTTGGTCTTACCTGTAATGGTAGCTTTGTTACGGCTGAAATTGTATTCAGGTCAGGGGTGGGGAACGCAACTCTAGCCTCACCATGTTACTTTATGAAGGGTAGATAATCTTGATATGATATGTCATGACTATACACTGCGAGCTTGGTTTCTCCAAGCATCAATTCGATCTACTTCGTGTGCAAAATGATCTTCTCCACTTTCTCCCTCCTATCTCCTTCCTGACATGTTGTTTAGCCTAGTTGGCATATGGATTACCTACCCATTAGCTCCACTCCTAACTCCTAAAAGAAAACTCACAAGCATAAACAACTAAAACAGGTGGACTCTTGCTCATATCACTAGTAATAATAACAGGAACACTCATCAACTCTTTAATATCCTGAATGGAATGTTGTCCGGCCTTTCTCAACCCTTCGAATGGAACTTCCACTCCATTTGCCGATTTACTGTATTGCTTACTCAGATCGGCAGAGATAGAGGATGAAGAGAATAGGGCATCCTTGTCTGTTGTCTGGGTTGTTAACGTCCCAGTGGCCCTTTTGTCGGATAGCGACTTGATCCTGTGGGTATGTGGGTCGTCCGAAGTTTCAGCTAGGAAAGTGATGGTATCCTTCTTGGTCCAGTATAGTCTGAACGTCAGCCTTGCGCCGACTGAAGTTAACAACGAAGAGGAAAGACTCACGCTAAAACATCCTTGTGCTCGTCAAAGACAGTATTGCTCAATGGCATCTTATCAACATGAACCCGCTTCTCAATTCCAAATTCAGGCTGAAAGTCAGCTCAGCCCGCCGAATTGCGGAAATTAGCTCACAATAAAGATATCGAAAGCGGCATCCAGTACTCCCGTGACCCTTCCCTCCCTAACGACAGGTCCATATCGCTCAGTAAGGTCATGAATGAGCATACACAAGTGCAGATGGATCGATTGCTCTTCTGCTAGCTTTGCGCTTTCTGAATCTCAGCGATGTCAGAGTGGGAGACGTACGCTTCTTCATGTTACACTGCTGAGCACACTTCGCAACCTGATCTCGGTCCATGTGGAATTTGACCTCGTTGGGGTTGGCTATTGATCAGCTCTGGCGACCAGCACAGTGACGGGACAGCTTACGACTAGTGATACAAGCATCCAGCATTCGATGGACAAGCACATCCGCCTAAATGTCAGCTAGACCTCCGTCAAACATCAGTGAAGAACGCACATATCGCCTGATAGGAGACTACATCATCAGCTTGTGACCATCGGATCGAACTAGCTGACATACGGTAAAGTGGGTGTAAAGAGGTACATTCAAAGCCCAATGAGAATACTTGGCAATATCAAGCATACCAGTACAGAAGTACCTAGCCCTATTCATCAGCTTTCTACCTCCTCTGAAGGATCGAATAAGCTTACTGTTGCATAGATTTCCGCTTGAGTAATTCCAAACACAAAGCAGCATTTGGATCTTGTACCTTATCGAATGATTTCTGAAGCGCAATCGTACTTGATGAATCCATCTCGAACCCAAGTTTACCAGCTCGCTTTACGAATCCCTCAAGTCGCCTTTCGAGGGGTGCTTCGTGTCGCCTGAGCAGAGCTTGTTCAGGTAGACCGTTTGCGATGACTTGCGATACATGCAAGTTGGCAAGTAACATGAACTGTCCATCAGCTTGTTTCTGCGACTGCGAGAGTATGAAAGCTTACTTCTTCAACCAGATGATTTGCCTCTTTAGTCTCGTAAGGCTCGCAGTCGATCGGACGTTTGTTGTCGTCGAGGCTAAACTTGACTTTCAATTTCTTGCTGAGCACAGCACCGGCTGCAACACGCCTAGCGCGTAACTTGGAAGCGAGTGAATGGAGGTTTTTAATGTCCTCTTCGACTTCTGATGTTGAATGATCGCCATCGACCTTGGCATCCAATTTGGAGCCGTCAATGACATTCTGAACATCACCGTAAGATAGCTGAGCACAGGATCTACCATCAGCTCTGCCTTTCCTTCGCCAAGTCGGGGATGGTGGGAGCTCACTTGATGATACTCCTCTTGAACTCGTACGACTGGACATTCGCCTCGGCATCAAGCGTGAACGTGACGGTGAAAGTCAAACGTTCAGCACCGGGTACGAGGGAACACAGTTCCTCAGAAAGCTGAGGTGGGAGCATGGGTACAGCCCTTTGGACGAGGTATACGCTCGTAGCTCTCTTCCTAGCTTCACGGTCGAGGGCAGTGTTTGTCTTGACTGTTCATCAGTTCCGACCTGAACCAGGACTGGAACTTACCAAAGTATGAGACATCCGCAATGTGGACTCGGACCTTGAATGTCCCATCTTCCGCTTTCTTGATATCGAGAGCGTCATCGAGATCTTTAGCAATAGGTGGATCAATCGTGAACACTCGCTCGGCCCTTAAATCATCCCGAGATTCGAACTCTCGCTCGGGGATACTGCTTGTCAGTCATACTCAGGGTGACGCAGGAGACTTACGACCATGGCAGAGGAGGTAGGCACTTGATGGCGAGCTCGTTGAACTCCTCAGTGGGGAAGTTACAGTCCTTGAGCAAAGCACTAGTCTCTACTTCTGCATCTCCAATCGGACCAAGCTCTTCGACAAGAGTTCCGAAGGGATGGAGAGAGGTGCTAGATATCAGCTTTATGCCCAGGATAGAGGTGGAGAGAGGCTCACATTGGCCATCGCTTGATGGTAGCGACAAACAATCTCTCCGAGTAGGCATCGGGATTATCGATAAAGTCCGTAGGAGCCTGTTCGGTAGGAATAGCAATAAGTGGAACACGTTTATCGGTAGGTTTGAACCAGACAATTCGAGGTTTGGCCTCAGGTTCATCCCTCCTGGTTCCCCTATCACCTTCTCGTTCCCTCCTCTCAATCTCTTGCTTTTCTTTGGTAGCAGCGGAGGAAGGTCGTAGGACACCAAGTTGACCAGAGAACAGTTGGCCTGGCATACGCTCGACCTGAATGTCAGCTTGTCTACGAGACACCGGAAGCTGACTTACGACAGCGACGACATGACCAGCGTATTTGGGTTTGGTATCATCATCAACCTCTTCGTCATCAAACAACGTCAATCCCTGTCCTTCAACTTCAACATCGTCCTTCTTTTTCTCTAGCTTCTTGACAGTAGCGGGTTTAAGATCATAAGCCGCATTCTCCTCCTTCCTTTTCTTCTTTTCCTCCTTTTCTTTCTTGGTACCCCAGACTTCATCCACATCAAGGAGCTCAATAGCGACGATATCTCCCTCGAGAGCCCTGTTTCGATCTTTCGATCCACAGATATAAATATCCGCCTCGAGCACATCGGTAGCGACATACGCGTCGGACCTGTTTTTCTTGTTGACCCTGAGGAAACCGACAACCAATTTACCAGCTTGGAGCAAAGGCGGTAAGGAAGCTTGGGGGAGGTAAGGGGCAAACAACGATTTCCTCTGAGGTCCATGGGCGTTTTGCTGCAACTGCATTTGGAAAGCCTGTTGTTGTTCGATAAGCGATTGACCAGCCGGAGTTTGAAGGGTAGTAGCAGCGAGGATATTGGGCATCATATTGGGGAAAGCGAAAGAAGCCATCTTCTGATGTCCACCTCCAGCAGCAGCTCGGAATTGAGCAAGCGACTGGAGCTGAGCTTGAGCAGAAGCGAGATCGGTAACGGGACCTTGAGCGACATTTCGCCAATTTCCAGATTCGAATCCGGATCGACTACCTGATCGTTGGTGGCTTGAGCCTGGGAATCCATCTTCGGGCAACTCGCTCGACATGCTGCCAAAGGCGGATCCGTAGGTGTTTTGACGGTGGCCCTTGGTGACGGCGTTGCTTTGTTTCCTGGCGTGGCTGGCGGTTGGGACGGGTGGGGGTCCCATATCTCCAAAGCCTCTGATGACTTGTCGAGGCTGGCTCGCAACGTCTTCGGCCAACGTCTCGATCTGCTCGGCGGGGACTTGGGAGCTGGATGGAGCTCGTCGATGACCGACAGAAGAGGTCCTCTTGTGGATAGCCTCGCTGAGTTGGTTGAGCACGGTGGACCTATCGCCCTCGTTCAAAGCCTTCTGCCTGGCCTGCAAAGCCTCGATCTGGGCTTGGATGTCGAGCTGATTGTTAGCTCATATCTTTTAAATCGACTCACCTGTTCCTGCATGGCTGGAGTGACCTCGCTTCCGGTCCTCTTGTGTGCTCGCGCAGCCAAACCGGCAAGACCGGTCGCAGCAGCTCCGCCAATACCCTCACTTCGGTTGATGACGGGAGCTTGAGTAGAAGATGACATGGACTCCCTAGCTTCCTGTCGCTTGGCGCCAAAGGTAAAGTTTGGGTTCAACTGAGGTCGTCCATTTGTGGCGAGGGGAATAGGCTTTTGCTCGGGTGAATCCTCTTCAAACACGGGCGGAGCGTTGGCGGCAGATGACTCCAAGTTGGATTGAGCCTCGTTGGCATGTTGTAGTACTTGCAAAGCCTGAGTCTGGTACATGTGTTGAGCTTGCTCGTGGGCCTGGTGAAGTCGGGCTTGCTGTTCCTGCTGTTGCTGGAGACGCTGGGCGGCGAGAGCTTGGAATCGAGGAGCGCTGAATGGGGTGGATTGACTTTGCTGTTGTAGCTGAGCTTGCTGCTGGGCGATCTGGTTGGCTTGGATCTGAGCTTGTAGAAGCTGGATTTGCTGGTACTGTGCGGCAAGGAGCTGTTGTTGGTATGCAAAGTCGACTCCGTAGGGGTTGATGCCGTCACTATCGGTTTCTGGGAGACCGGCGAGGGGGTTCTGGTACATCAATCCAGCTGAAAGCGAGCCAGAGCCAGGAGCTAGGTAATTGCCCATGGGTGCCGAGATTGCCGCGATAGAGCTCGATGATGTACGTCGACCGGACCCAGCAGCGAATGAAGCGGCTCGAGGGGGGAAGGCGCTGTTGGGAGCGAGGGCCGAGGTGGTAGTGTTTGGCGAGAAGGAAGGTTGGAAAGAGGGAGCGTCCGCCTTGAGCTTTTTGCCGCTTGAAGATGGGATAGACTGCGAAGTCGACCTGTCACCCTGAGACATGCTCATCGATCGTCCAGAAGTTGATCCAGAGGGTAGAGAAGGAGGAACGGCCGAGCTAGGCGAGATAGCTTTCAAGTCGGAAATCATCTTTTGTAAACTGGTCAAAGCGTCTCCACTACCATCCTTTTCGACGAGCTTCTTCTTTGCGAGCTCGAGAGCTGCATCCAAAGCGGTACGAGGAGGCGATACATGCGCATGCAATACGCGAGGTTGGGAATCGGAGCGGGTAGAGTTGGCTGAAACAGATCGAGGAGGAGCATTGGTATCGATAGGTTGAGGACGTTTGCCTTCATGCTGTTTCTTCCTGTTTCCTCTATTTGGTTTCTTGGTATCCTTCTTTTCTCCTCCAACCTTTCCGTCGTCCTTGTTTACGGGTGAACCCAACTTGACACCTCCACCGATCGTAGTGGTGTTTCCGCTACTGACCCGGCTGTTGCCATCGCCGCGGGAGGAATGCGAGTTCGATCGAGAAGTTCCTCCTGACTTGCTACCGTTCGAGCGTCCACGGCGGGACGAGTTGGAGTTGGCAGAAGAAGGGCGCGAGATTTGGGAAGGAGGGGCGAGGGTCGCGCCGGATGACGGGTTGGGCTTGGCGGATGGGTCGGGGGATGCCATGGTGGGTGTGAGGATATGAGAGTAAATGAATAAGAGAGGAGTTGTTGTTAGGATATCTGTAGGTGTCAGCTATCATCCGAAACACGAAACACAGACTGGTCGCGATGAGACGGTGGAGCACAGCTTACCTACGGAGTTGCGTAGTCTGAACCGGGTAAGAGCAGTGAATGCTTGTCGAAGCGCTGATGTCTCGATGACAAGCGGGGGGTTTTTGACAGAGAGAGAGGTGAAGGGTGTCTAAGGGAGACAAGGGGGATGTATGAGTATGAGAAAGTACAGCAAAGCCAGCGGCAGGACCTATGACACACTCTTAGCGTCCGAGCTTAATTGTCATCGACGCGTTCTTTTGTGGCACTGAACTCTGTATCCACGTGTAGTGGCGGCAACATGGTCTTGGCGTTACCTCATGCAGAACGAGCTATGCCAGACGATACAACGCTACAACAGCAGGCTTGTACAGGGTGCTTCAGTGCTGAACAGAACGACTGCCAACAAGTATTGACTCAGACGATTCATACACAGTGGTAATTATATACAGATATACAAATACTGCAAATTCGGAATCTGACAATCTCGGGACGTCGTATCAAGGCCGGTCCCATCGTGACAAACTCCAAAACCCATTTGGCACGACCCCGCCCACTGTGTTCACTGTAAAGACAATCCAGGTCTCGCCTCTTCCCGCGATAGCCATCTGTGTACATTGTACAGGGGCAGCCCTCCCTTGGACCTCACTGAAGTCGTTCCAGCTTCCCAATACGTCCGGGCGGTCATCTCGCCAGGTGCCTTCCGTACCGTCTCTGCCCTCGTGCGGCGTCCATCGACCCCTTCTTCGGCCTGCGGTATGGTCAACGAACGGGAAAATGCCAGTGCCATCGTCGTCAGACCGCCGTAGGAACTCTGGTGAAGGCTTGAAGAAGTCTCTGGACGAGTAGTCGAGATCGAGGGGGCGATATGGCTCCCCTCTAGAAGTCCTGATTTCTGGGACCCGATAGTTGAGGAGAAGTCCTTGTTCCCTGGCTCGAGCTTCCGTAGCGACGCACCTCTGTTGGGTGGCAGGCCCACGAGATCCTTCTGACCCCATAGGGTCTCGTCGTTTGAGCCACTGAAATCCAGTACCCTTAGCCGCATAGAACTTTCTGAAGGGTTCGCCATCGATGATCACATCGGTGAAACCACCACATTCTAGATCCTGTGTTCCTACGCGGCCTGTTGAGGACTGCCTCTTGGCCGTCCAGTGGGTTTCGACTCCTCCGTCTGCTCGAACAGCGTACACGCCCTCAACATTCCCTTGGTCGATGAACACCGACGCTCCACGTTCAGCGTTTGAGGGGACCGCAACTCGGTCTTCGAAATGTGACAGGTTGGGATAGAATAGTTCCCATTCCTCCTGAACCTCTTCCAGACGGGACTCCCTTGGCGTGTTGGAGGGTCCATCCATGATGCTTAGATGATATATTGAGGTAACGGTGTCGGTGGAGTCGAGGTAGGGTTCGTCGATGGTATCAGATTTGGTAGCCACAGTTATGAATGTGAGATGTAGTATTGGAGTACAGTTTCGGATCTGGAGAGGGGTTATGTATAAGCTTCGAGGAGACCGAGGGAGGGTGACCTGTGGAATCAAGGTTAGTAGGGAGAAGGGATGTAAACTTGAGAGAACGACGATGAGAAGCCCTCTATTTTTGAAGACATATCTGTCACCTTCCGCTCCACTCTCGCCGAGGTCCCTTTCATTCCAGGTCGCCGATATGCTGAATGGTCTGGCATTGAAAGGATCAAGACCAACGAGCGGGTATGAGTACTTTCTGTCATAGAGTTATGCCTGGGAATATAACACGTCATCGACATCGTCCTTCCCTCTTACCTGAGGCCTTGTTGCCTCTTCATCACTCTCGGGATAGTACTAAAGAGACAATACCCAAGTCTACGGCTCAGAATGTATCACTCTCAATCAAGTGCCAGAAAGATAGTAAACCACGAACATTACGTCATTCAAAGAAAGCGGTTCCGTCGCTATCTCTGCCGTAGAAGACGAGGGATGCAATAGGGCACAGTGCTACACGGATGATGATAGGGTAGTCGGATGCTCAGCAGTCTTACGCAGTTTGCTCATTGTCAGTACTACCACGTATTGACATCCATGTACATGGAGACATATGATGGACAAATAAATACAGACTAGTCTAAGGGAAAAGATGGCTCCGAGGCATTCGAGACGGTCGAGATCCTTCCTCCCCGCTTACTGCCGTTCCCCTAAAACCCTTCGTTGACCACCACATCTGGCGCTTGGTCAATTGTGGTCAGTTGGGCCGATAGTGGGTTGTCGGAGTAGAATCTTGAACACGGTTTTGCGATCCTCAATTTCTGGATGTTTAGTGAGTCATCGGGATTATATTTCGAAGCGTCGAATGTCGCCGACGGAACAATGAGATGTCTCCGTTTGGTCACAAAGGATGGACCTGCAAGTGCGTCTGTTGGAACGTATGGAGATACCCACTGAAGACCGACTTGAGTGTCGTCCCCTGCCTTGGTTGGGGGAATACGGTAAAAGACGGAAACTCTTTCCCTCCCTGGTCGCCCCATGATCTCGTCGTACCCGTCCCGAATCAACTCATCGTTCATTCCACTGTATGTGATACCGTCTGGTCCTACTGTTTCAAGACGTATTTCTCTGAATTGACCCTTCACCTGATAGGTCCCATGTGTATTCCCCTTTTTGAACGTACCACTTCCATCTTTGTTCAGATCGATTCCCATGCCGTGCAAGATGTGTGCGACTCCTCTGGTCTCATCATCCGCGTTCTTCCAGATTTCTTCGGCTAGCGCGAGAGGTACACCGACGGATGGATCATAAGTGCCCACCCCTTGTAAGGTCAATGGGGGTTCGGACGGTGAAAGTGCGGTATCATCTGTGCCGTGGGTCGGACCTTGCGGGGTCGGGCCCTTGGATCTGTTGAAAAGGGAAGTGAGAGATTTCAGCGACGGTACGTTCTCCATTGGGCCTAAGGAATGATTCGCTGGATAGTACAAGGAGGGCTGGATCTTTGACAAGGAAGAAAGTGGAAGTGAGTAGACTACCGATCGGGGTCGATAAGGTTGAGCAGTGAAAATTTGATGTGTCGATGGCGGTTGAGAAGCTGTGCCGGGACATCCTCCTTATATAGCTGCATCGGTATTCTTCTTCGTACGTCCTGCACCTCCTTTGTCGTAGGCCAGGGGGCGGTGTAGAGTACAATGGATGTTAGCTCCACAGTGTATCATCGCAGAACCGATGTTCCTCCTCAGTCGATGCCCCCGATCTTTACTCCACAGCATGCTCCACACACCGATAAACTTGAACCCGTATCCATTGATATGTTGATACTTGCGTTCTATGTGAAAGGTGAGCCTCGGTCAATGCTGTGCAGATCAATAAAGGAGGGTAATCAATCAACGATTGCTCAGGGTTTGAGAGATTGGGTCCTTTGACCTGTTCAGTTCAGCTCCACTTGCTTTTCAATGGGGTCCTTTCAGGTCAGGTTTGCTTTGCTATTAATACATGTCAAAGGATGTTTATCAAGTGATTAGGGTCTGTTCAGCGCTCGAAAAGTAATATCTGAAAATATATGCACCAGCGAGCTCGCAGTGATGTGGACATCTTGGGTCCTTCCAGATCACCATGTACGTACAAGCTTTAGTCAACCAATCTGATCAACCCATGCACCCCAATCCTGTTCCCAGCGTCAGCGCGGCAGAACCGTCAATGGCGATCTCTCCCGATGAGTCATTCCAGTAGAGCTTCTACCCCTTTCCGGTTGATTAAGTCTGGTCATAAGCTCTCGCTTCACTTTCGGTTCAAACACACATCCATAATCCAGTTAGCATTACCCAACGTCCCAGCTGACAAGTATTGGTCTTGTGCCCCTTACAGCACTTCAAAAGGAAGGCCCGTTACCGGACAGACGGCCTTTCTATTGGCGGATATGTGCTAGCTGCCTTCATTCAATGCGTGTCAGTAATCCGGTTGCTGCCGGTAAGGAGGTATTTCCAAAGGTTGTAAGCAGGGATTGGTGCTGGTCTTGGCAAAAAGGGCGGTGTCAGGCGTTGGTTCCGTCGGATACGGAGGCTGGTAAAGGCGTCATTCACCCAGAATACAGATGCACTGGTACGAACCGCTATCACTTCTTTCGCAAGCTAACTAACCTCGTTCATTCCTCGTGACGTCACCTGACAATTATGACGATATCGGTGACGATCTTGGCGATCACTCTGCCTTCTGTGGGAATTGGTGCCTGACTCTTGTGAACTCTGTTTCTTTCAAAGGCAACTAAGTTGAGTTATATCTACTTTCAACATTCTCTCAACGTCATGTAATCAGTTCAATGATTCATTCGTTTAGGCTCAACGCTGACAGGCACATCCATAGTAGAGACACAGCGTCAGAAGGTCATGACGAGCAGTAGGATAATCACACTCAGCTTTTGGTCATCCCCTTGGCGTCGGATTAGGTCAACCAACCCTTGACAAGTTGGCTATAAAGGAGGATTAAACCTGTACCATTCCTACTCATCTCTTCCACCAATACTCAATCATCATGTCCGACGTCAACGCCAACATCGCTACTACTGTCGACAACTTCAACGGTGGTGAACCCGTCCGCTCGGACCTCGCACCTGCCATCGTCTTTCTCGTCGTCGTGAGTCTCCCATGTTGGAGGATGAACATCTGCTGACTTTCAGACATTCCTAGCCCTACCTATCCTGATTTGGAGAGCCATCTCCCGTAAACATCGATGTCGAGAGCTCATCGGAGCCGGTCTCTGGTTCATCACTAGAACGATATCCTTGATCATGAGAGCATACATGTCTCGACGGTCGTATGGCCAGAAGACGCTCAGTAAGCACCATCTTTTCTTCCTTCACGGATGTCCACTGAACCTCTAGTTGCCGAGATCATCTTCAGCACCATCTCCCCCTTGTTCCTCGTCAACTCCCTCGTCGACCTATGGCAGAGACATATGGAAACACGAACCGATAATCATTTCAACGACCACAGGCGTGACAGTACCAGCATGACCACTGTTACCGACAGGCCGGCCAAGCAGAACATCACTTGGGTCAAGATCGTTTCTGCGTATGTTGTCTTGCTTCCTTCTGCAATCCAGCTGACGTGTAGTATCTTGAAGCTCATCCTGCTCGTCGCATTCGCTACTGCCATTGCTGCCGGTGTCTTGGTCGGCAGGGATCTCTCTCAGGAGCGTCAGCGAAAGGTGATCAGCAACTTGCTCAAAGCCAGTTATGTCATGACTCTCGGTAAGTTACCTTGACATCTTTGGTCACTCGCTAATTCCCAGCCGTCACTGTCATCTCCCTCATCGCCAAGCTCGCTACACACAACGCCAACGGCAGGAGTCTGAAGAGGCAAATGCTACTCTATGCCTACTCGCTACCGCTTCTCGTCCTCAGTATCTACCGAGTCGTAAGTCTCTCTCTTATCATAGAGGCACAGTGCTAATGATCAGGTCCAGGTCTTCTCCGACTACCGAGCAGACTCACGAACATTAGTTGCATTCTACGTCGCCATGGTCCTCTTTGAAGTGTAAGTCTTCCGTCACCATCAGGGCTCGAGCTGATCGATAGCATCGCATATGGGATCCTCCTCGCTGTATCCATTCCTCAATGGTACCGAACCGCTCGTGATCACGTCGTTCATCACCACAACGAGAAGAACCACAGGCAATCGGATGATCAGTCTTACAGGACTGGCAATGCTACCGTCTAATCTCGATCAGAGGATCGACGATTGATACTTCTCGAACACCTTATAATACACGAAGTACAGTATAATAGCATGAATACACGATGCTGATTCAATCTCCAATCTGACCACCTCGGCCAAACCTGATCAGCTCTCTGCACAGGTGATTATTTGACCGCTATTGATCTAGTATACATGAAATATCGATGAAGAAAGTAGGAAAGTATATTCACAAAGCAAACACAATTATCGCTCTACACTGCCTCCCCGCCTTTGTTCTCTCCACTCATATGATGTTCGCGTTTCCTGGATCGACAATCAGAAGACGGTCAGTGAAATCCGGTTCCCCCGCGAATCTGTCTAACTCCAGCCTGCTTCCTCTAGGTAGCTCGACCTCCCCGATCGCTGTCGGTGGAGGGCCCAAACAGGGAATCACGGGATCTAAGTATTATAATACGGTGCGAAAAAGCAAGTTGTGGTACTCAAATTTGTGCCTTCAGGCAGTTTCGCCGGGAGTTCGATACCGAAAGCTTCTGCGTCCGGGCCCTGAGATCTATGCGCTGTGTGGTAGACAACGAATTTCTCCCAGTTATGCCGCCCTTCGGAATCTAGGCCGATCGATCTCTGGAACTTGGACCAATCGACTCTAAGCGAACGTTTATGATTATACGCACGACCCTCAGTCCCATCGGGAAAGACTCTCCACGATCCAATGCGATTCTCCCCCAACTGAGGCAGTATATAAGGAGTGTGACAGGGTTCCATCCCAAGTGGCCGAACAGCAAAGTGAGGCGGAGTGAAGCTCTGAAGTGAGTTGGGTGGGGACGAGCATATATCGGATATTTTGCAGGGCTCAATTACTCGGATACCGTCGTCGTATTCCTCAATGCCCAACGAGTTTGCGAATCCTTGACTAGAAGGTAAATAGTAGTGAGATCGTATGATCTTCTTGCTTATTGATCGATAGCCTATTTCCTTTCTCTGCTTAACGTCCATGAAGCCCACCTTCCAACCTGCCAGTGGATCAGCTGACCCTCCATCCGATCCAGCTGGTGGATACTCCCAATCGCACTGATCTAGGACATCTCCACCGATGTCTTTGATACGCCTGAACTGGGCAAACGCCCCATCGTTTGTCACAAAACGGTGGGTCCCTAGCTCAGTCGGGAGATTCGTGGGCTGAGGGGGGATTCGGGTCGAGATATACAAATGCAATCTGGCAGCCTCGTCTGCAGTGATGGTTAAGCCGGACTGATTGAGGACGTTGACGCGAGCAGGAAGAAGCGTGTGATTACTCCTCATCGAGTCGAAAGTTTCAGCAAAAGTCCTGCGACCGATGGAAGGGAATGACGTGGCCATGATGTAGGGTGTGCTTCCGATAGATCGTGTGGAGATCCGGGACTCGCGATGGTGAGGTTGAAGGTGAACACAGCAGGTGGCTGAATTATTGGAAGGCACGACCGCGAATGTCCTGTAGTATTTAGATCCTCCCTTGACACGCAGGTTTCGATGAAAGGGGGCATTTACGCACTATGCTCAAACAGAAAGGAGATGCCTATAACGCCGAGAGCCTCCGATCGGAAGTGGCATGGCCGCAGGGAGGGCATGGTTTAGCTGGAGTTGCAAGCCGACGATTGTTTCGTTTGTATCTTGCCGCCAGACGTCGCGACATGCTATCGTTCATCACCACAACGAGAAGAATCACAGGCAATGGGATGATCAGTCTTACAGGACTGGCAATGCCAACGTATAATCTCAATGAGATGATCGATGATGGGTAATTACCGAACACCATATAATATAATACACGAAGTACAGTACAGTAGCATGAATACACGATGCTGATTCTTTTCCTCAATCAACCATCTTCTACAATGCTAATCCCAAGGCCTTACACTTAGGCACTCAATCCTCATCATAAAACATGTATACATGCAAGTCGATTGACATCCAGCAAAGAAGCCGAAGAGGGGATCCAGGAAACGCACAGAACGCTAGCATCGATCACAATACGATTACCTATCTTCATTCTCTACCGATACTCTGATTTGTCACTACGACTCCTGCTATCCCTTCCCGCTTTCGATCATCATACTTACGCGATGTTTGGATCCACCGGATCGATCGAGATCAGGATACGGCCAGTGGAATTCGGACTTCTGACAGTTTTGTTAAAGTCCCTTTCGGATTCGTCACTGTTCCCGCCGAATCCATCATTCTCCGGCCTGCTTCCTCTGGGTAATTCAGCCTCCCGCATCGCTACATCATGGATGTAGTGAGTGCGGAACCGGGTCAAAAGCTCCCCAAAGACAGTAGTACGGCTCCAGGCAACCCTCCGCTCGTCACGGCCCTCGCCCGCCTGGTAAGATCCGGACCCGAAATTAGTCTTGACTATGCCGGTGATGCCGTCTTGTGTAAACCCGAACGTATCGTGTGTAAGTCTCCACCTCGTTCCGCCGCCATCCGGATTATAAGTGAACGAGTCTTGCTGTTCATCGAGAATTACCGGAATGGCACTGATGATAGGTTCGTGATAAGCACCATCGGTGACGCTTGGAGGTTTTAACAAGCGAATCCGGCGGATGTAGGTCTCGACATACGGCCTCCCCCCGATGGCTTTCTCCCGCCTACTAATCTCGAATCCCTCCTCTCCCTTGATCAGATACTCGATCTGTTTTTTCGTCGGGCGAACAATGTCCGTCTCGAGCTCCCAAACGTCGAACTGACCCCCGAATTCGGAACCATCGTCAGCCTTCCAGTGGTATCGCTTAATACCTAGGCTATCATCGCGGTGGAGATACACTGATCTTCCATCTCTAGTCTTGAAGGTGCCAACTAATTTCTCCTCGTAAAGATCGGGGATTCTATTGGAATATCGAGGGTGGAACTCGTTCCAGGCTTGGCATAGTTCTTCCATGGTCATGGCTGTCTGGTGGGTGAGATTGACTTGTGTGCGGAGAGGGAACCCTTGACTGGAAGTGACGGGGGGATTCATCTTGTGAGAGCTACTGCAAGCTGGTGCGACGGACTGGAAGGAAGCTTTGTCGTTGGATGGGTAAAAGAAGTGGTTGGACAAATGATGGATTCGACCTTTCCGCTCCCCGGGCTGTGCACTGCCCCGCTGGTCAGATCGTAGCCCGATGAAAGGAGGTATGTGACTGCTTCATGAAGTGGAGTCGGGGGGATGCAAGGAGGTCCCCGTGTCGCCGAACGGCCCAGATGAGAGGATACTTGACAAAGCAAGTACAAATAGGTGATTTGTATACAAATGCTCACGGTCCAAGTCTGCCTGACCGAACATACACCGCGATTGCAAATTCGAGACTCAGGTGTGGGCTCTCGCCGACACGAGCTCCGCTATTGGTACGTCCCTCAAATATATGCATGTACTTCGAATGATTGAGTACAAGGGATGGTTGTTGAGCGACTAATCACAAATGATTCCACGCGACGTCTAGACTGTATGCACATGTACGACGCCGCATCGCAAACGTCATCGACGACCGCCAGTCACTTTGCCAGGGTGAACGATGTGAAGCAAGTACCGTTTCTCCTTTGACCAAAGTCGGGCGGTACCTCACCCCTATACCCTCTTGGTACGTCGGCGACACTCAACGTTTGGCCTTTGTGTCGCACCGAGTGCTCGGTCAGTTCCACCGAACCCCTCTGGAAGTGGTCCCATACATGAGTCCTCGCTGCTTCACCTGTCCCCTCCGCGTGCGCTCCTGTCCCAAATGAAGAGTGGAATCTGCCCTCCCTACTTCCATGTACGAATCTGCCGAGGTCTTCCGACGCCACTTCCTGAACTCCCGCGCTATCAGTTGGAGCAAGTGAGTAGAAGTCAAGGTGTGGATCCAACTCCACAGGAACAGGAAGATAAGCGGGACCGGGCCCGGGAGCGTCCGGGTCTTGTTCGATATATCGAGTCTTGATGGTCAAACGGCTGTCAGGCGTCTTGCCTTTGACGGTCTCAAAGCCCTCCCCATTGATGACAGTATGGAACACTCTCACAGATTGGGGTCGGTCAGGTGCGGCCTCTGATACCTCGACCAGGTCGATATGGCCTCCGAAACAACCTTCGTACGGAGTTCTTGGGTCTCCGACCCAATGAGATGTGACAAACGACTGTCCACGTTCATCGTGACGGATCTCGCGATGACCACTTCGCCCGTGATCGAGTGTGAAATCCCCACTCACGTTCTCCTGGTCTACCGTTAAGGGGAGCAACGACAATTTTTCGCAAAATGAACGGTACTTCTCGGTCACTTGCTCCCTGGTAAGAGCGCGACCCTTGATATTCATTTGGATGGGAGGGGGGAATTCCTGAGCGGAAGTGATGACGGAACTCATGACGAGTGTCCACGTTGATGTGAGTTATTGGAAGATGAAATGTATGAAATGGTGAAGTGATTCAAGGTGAGTGATGAAAGAGGGACGGGACGGCACAGAAGCCTGTATATATACCCTTCAAGCCTCCGGCCTATGTGATCAATTGCTCTTCATCACCGGAGCTCATGTAAGGAGCGAGTCGAAGGCTCGTTAGCAATGAGCGTCATGGTGAGGATAAATGACCGACTGCCCGACCAGCATGGGAAACGAACACAGGATGGGAGAAAGGACCTCCTAGTATGGCCGGAAAGCCTGACAGGGCAATGCCCAACCCACCCCTGGGAAGGGAACGGCGACCGAGAGTAAGGTCGCTGCATAGCCTTCATGGTATTGAACGGAAAGTGCCCGTCTTGCCGGTTTACATGGGAAAAGTTGTCACAGCACCAAGAAAGGTTCGACAAAGTCTCCCCGATGGCGCATGTCAGGCTTGAAAAGGGGTGGCTGCATCGCCGGGGGGTGAGGGGTAGAGTCGGGCATGAGTGATTTTGGGGGCAGCGATGAAGATTTGAGGAGTGTAAGCTGCTACTTTTCCTTTGTGATGTCTGTCGAAGGGAGAGGGATGCCTGCCCGATGATCACCCACCTCACAGTCAAAGATCGATCGATTGTCAGCTGAGCGATAAGTGAAAAATGTAAACGCAAGCATGCCACTCGGTGTCGCTGGCCATGATGGTCTGAGAGCTGGAAAGCGAGCCCTATGTCGAGGTATGCTACTGTATGATCATTGCCAGGCATGAATCTATAGAATGATGTAGCATTGATGCAGGAGATATGGCAGCCTGGCCCGCCAAAATGGAATGAGTTTTAAGCGTTAGGTTGATTGATCCCCTCGAAGCGTCAGTAACCTGATAGACTTTGAAGTGCAACTGGCATGATCGATAGCTGCCGATACCCGCCGGGGCGACATCTACTAGGCTTGCGGTTACCCTTCATAACTCTACCACTCGTAGGGAAGTCTCTGAGCCAGCGATCGCATGTGCTCAGTAAAGTCACTTATCAATCAAAACTACACCCAAAGCGGGGATGCATGGAGCTTACGAGTGAAGGTAGCGGTCAGAATTGACAGAATCTGGGACGAGATATAGAGGAACATGATAGAAGTGAAAGAGTATGAGACGACTGGAATTTTTATGGAACATGCAACCGTGAAGGGGTTTGGAATGGCATCGCGTATAAGGTACTAATGAGTGCCTTGCACTAGATCCTGGTCAGCTGCTTCGTCGCAACGAATCAAATGCGCAAACTCACGAAAAATCACTCGTATGATAAGTCAAATGGGCCGGTAGTGCAGATCACGTCCGAGTCCGCTCGATTGGCTGGAACAGTATACAAGGCGTACAGTACGTTGGCGTCTGAATCAACTCCATTCTGGTCCGATTCTGGTTCTCTATGTTCAAGTCGAAGGAAGCTGTAGCTGACCAAGTCTTGATGACTATTTCCTTTGCTACTCAATGGTTCCCAAGACACACTCCAGCCGTCTATGATCCTTGGTGTCGTTTCCGATACATTCAAGTATGGCTGATTGTCGGAGGTGGCCGTGGTCGAGTCCTGCGGTCTGGGAAACAACCGTCGATGGGCAGCATCCAATTTCACCGGTACGTATTGCGTTGAACCCTCTATGACTTTGATGACCCGGAATATACCGTCACAGGACTCAGTGCCTTGATTTCCATAGATAGTATAGTCGTAATCCTCGATCATGGTCCATCTGGTGGGCAAGAGTCTATCCTGCTCGTCGGCTGGCAATATCTCTGCGATTCGGTAACGTCCTTTCACCCCTCCATCTGGGAACTGCACTTCCATGTGAATACGTTCATGATCATCGCTGCCGACTTCCTCGGTGAAGCAGCCCCTTATCCCGTTTGCCAAAGTGAAGGGCTGATCGCTGGGCTTCCGCGGCATGTCATGTGGGAACGCCAGTACACCGTCCACAGACTCGAACACCTGTGCTACCTCATGTAGTGTGATAGCAGGGTTATTCGCGTTGACCGTGTTGATTGTGACCGGACCACCTGGTCGGTGAACGAAGCGGTACTTGGCGGGGGTGTCGGTGAATCCATCGCTGACAGGTGTGGAAGTCGCCATGGGGCCGATAGCGGAGGTGACAGAGCTTAAAGCAGTGTTCGTATTGGTGGCAGACATGTTGGAAATCAACGAGAGAATAGGGAGTTCGGGATACGATAGGGAAGAGAGGGATACAAAAGGGAAAAGTGCTGTTGACCACTCTCTGTGGCATGCGAAGTGCATCGAGCATCTCCCTTGATTCCGCTTCCAATGAAAGGTTGTCTTGAAGCCTCGTACGTCGTGATATAAAGGAGGGCTGAATATCGCCGAGACCAGCTCAGCGATGTGGCGAGCTGCGTCGTATTTATTGCTGGCTGGCAGTGTCGGCGTTGTGTTCATCGAGTGACAGCTGATGATTCCCAGTGAAAGCTCGAGGTCCGAGTGCCGCCAGTAGAGGTGTTCAGGATACGGAGGACCTTTTCGAGGCGGAGGAAGGGGTGTAGTACCTGTTGTCAGTCTCCCCGTAGGTCCGTATCAGTCAGTCCAGTCAGGGTTGGGGGTACGGGTGGATGATCATGTTGTTACATATGCCGCTACTGTCCTATATCCCAACTCCTATTTTTCATACTTGGAAACATCAACACCATGGTTGTTGTGGTTTACCAAGTTGAACCTGTTATCAGCTTTACTCTCATACTATCTCCCCTCACGAGCTTCCAAGTGGAGAGATGATATCGCCTGGCGGCGGACTCACCATGGCATAGCATGTAACTTCAATTGACTCCACGTAGAATTCCTACTAGCCATCCCTTGTAGATATTCACTCATATCCGTAGTTCCATAAACTGATTTCCCAGCTGCTTTAAGTTCTGATAATTCCCTCTGATCCTTTTCTACCTCGCGTGCGTTCTCCCTTGTTCCCCAGAATCTAACTGCCATCGTCAGCTCTCTCACAAAAGGAGTAAGGAGGGGACATACATGAAGATCGCTGGTATGCCAACATGAATCCTGCGCAACATCCTAGGAAACCAGTTAAACGTAATGCGGGTTTAATTCCATATTTGTATTTCGTAGGGTCTACCTTTTCTGTCCGTCAGCTTCCTCTTTCCTTCTACTCCCCTTCCACTGAGATGGGCAACGAGGAACATACCAAAGAGGTACAAAGCGGTAGGTCCGGCAGCAGTAGCTATTCCCCACGTAGCATAATCGCTAGGTCTGAAATAACGGACTACCCTTGAAAAATGTGGGTCCGAGTCGATTAATGGATAATCCCTATGTATCTGTAGTCCGGGCATGGTGATGGTTCTTGAGTACATGTATAGCTAATATGTTACAGTTGATAGGTGAGAGAGGCAGGAGGAGCGGGGAATCGGTAAAAAGGTGACAAAACGTGGTTGTGGCACTTGGGCAAGGTGCTTCCCTCTAACTCATGTCAATAAGGATAGGATGGGCTTGGAGCTAGCGCATAGGTACATTACCATGCAGGTGGAATGAAGTATGTCAAACGAATACTTGGGCGAGGATGAGCCGTTTGTTTCCAGAAGCTGAGAAGATCGTAACAAGCAAGAGCCTGACTAGGCAGCCGTGTGGGCAAGTGCGCTCATGCATGTCATCCCGCCCATGCAAATTGTTTCTGCACCACCAGTACCGATAGTGATGGAGCTAGAGCTCTATACCTGAGATAGCATGAGGGCCATATATTGAGTCTAACAACTGATCCATGCTGATGTGAAGAAAGCCGGGCCTTGGATGGTCATTGATTATGTGCATGCGATGATGATATTGACATGGTCGTGATACTCTACATCTATATGACAGGATGATGATTATACAGTTGATGATATAGATACAATCATACCGCCCTCGGGGCGTCAGGTTCCTCTGATCTCGCAGTCGTAATATTGGATTCTGTCTGAGGAGCATCCGCTTTGGTCTTCCGATCCACCGCTATTCATCAGCTTTTACCCAGGACACGAGTCATCGAGCCTACCTTCAGTCCTACAAGCAGGACAAGCGTTTCTCCCTACTTTAATCCATTGATCTACACATTCCATATGGAAAACATGTCGACAGTTTAATATTCGACAATCTTCATCATCCTCGAAATCGGATAGGCATACCTACCATTAGCCCTCCTCTGTAAAGGCGACTCACAAGACACCTATCAGCACTACTATCAATCACTTCCTTCTTCTCCACCAATGCCATAATCGCATTGCCCTTGACTACTTTCAAACCACTCTTTTCAACTTCCTCAGCAGTTGCCGTGGGTGGTTTCACCTCACCCATCAATTCACCCATTAATACCATCTCCTCATCACTTAGTGGTTCACCAGTGATTAAGCCGGGTATCCTCAGTACTGGGTGATTCCGGGGGAAATTACCTCCAATGACATACATGATGAATGTAGCTTGGGGTTCAGGTTCTTCGGGCCGTACATCTAAATCTACCTCTGTCGGTATATCTGACGGTCGTTGATGACTTGAGAATGGAGAGAGAGCTAGTAGTCGAGATCGAAGGGTTTCGATACGTGACGGACGTTCAGGGCCGCCATTAGGCGATGAAGGGGCTTGTTCAAGTAGACTTCGATCATATGTCGGTCTGGCCCTGATATTCGGTGTCGATGAAGGAGCTAAAGGGACTCGGCCAGGTCGACTTCGGTATACAGTCGGCAATAACTCTCCTTCGGGTGAGGTACCCTCATTCCCTGCAGTGCTGATAGGTGGTGCTTGTGCTTGAGCTTGAGCCGGATCCACCTCAGGACCACCATTAGGCGAAGAAGGCATGTGTTGGGGTAGATCACCAAACGGATGTCCACCATTTTCTCCAAATGTAGCAGGATCCTGGGTCGTTGAGCGCACCCCCACGAATAGGCAAGGGACTACAGTATTCGGATCATCATCGGGTGCGGCGAATATATGAGCTCGGAAGAAATTGAGTCGACGAAGGCCGTTTGCATCGGTGGTTACGCCCGTACGATTCTGGGTGGGAGGAGTTTGACCAGCTTGGACATGGAATTGAGGGACTTGGAGTGATGAGCTCCCTTGATGACTGGTTGATTGTTGCGGGTTTGCGATCTCTCGTACAGAGTGCTCGGCATCTTGCGCTACCCGATCCCCAATGTCGGACCCAAGAACAAGATCATTTAACGTAGTCTGACGTTGAATGACCGGAGCAGAAACCCTTCGCCCCGCCCCAGGTCTCTCGATCTCGATATGCTGAGCCGAAGTCGTCCTCGATAGCGGAAGTGTGGTGCCTTCAACAAATTCCCTCATGGCCTCTCGGATACTACCCTGGAGGGTATTTAACCAATCCGTAAATTCAGATGGCATATCCAAATCACCCATCCCCGAATCTGTAGATGGTGTCCCCGTTGATCTCCTTCGACTACTTCGAGGCGATTGAGATATTGATGGATCGGCTAGTAATGTTTCCACTGCGAACGCTCGAGTTGGATGTATACGGCGCATGAGAGTTTCGAGGATGGTATTTGGTCTAGGTCTTGGTCTTTCGGATGATAACAACGTATTGGCAGTAGCTAGCGATGCGACCCTGCTGATCAGCCCACCAACATTAGATCAGGTAGAAAGACGTACAGGATAAGTCCAATAATAGTACTAGCCTGTTCCTCAAACGGAACCCTCCTCTCCCTTTCCCTCCTCCACCTCCCCATCACTCTCCTAGAAACAATGGGGATGTGGGTTTGCGCAATCCCCTGAATCATCATTACTGCCCCACCCTGGTTCTCTAGATCCCTCAAATTCGATTCGGCATCGGCAGCATCCGTTACTGCTTGTGCCAACTCTCGCCTGGATACTTCGAGTTGTTGACGGAGTAAAGCGACTTCTTCACCTAGGAAACCTTGTTCGACCCTGAGGCGGGCGACTTGATTTTCGGGTGAGGGGGTTGAAAAGGGGATTAATGTATTTCCAGCGGCGGGCTCACTTCGGGTTCTATGCAGTGCCTGTGTGGGAGGTGGGGATCTGGGTGGGAGAGGGTTGGTGGATGTGAGTGTATTTGCAGAGGTCGTTGTCGTTGTAGTGGTAGACTGGGGGGATGATATGATAGCGTCGGCAAGTGATGATGTTGTGATAGCAGCAGTAGTGGTGGGTGTCGAAGTTACGCCTCTTGTAGCGATTGAACTGACATCCGCGGCAGATACTGATGGAACACCCTCCGACTCAGGCCCCCAACTCCGTCTCCTCGAGACATTAACAGAAGTATTCCACTCAGGAATATGTAATGTCCTCCTCAACGCAACTACCCTCTCATTGGTAGATCGCAACTGTGAAGGTCTCCTAACAGAGATAGGCGAGTTGATGGGGGAAGGAGGTCGTCGGACTGGATAATGCATAGAAGGGGCGGGGGAGGGTGGGAGGGTTCTTGATATTGCCAATTGTGTGGGTTGGGGGGTAGTAGGCTCTTCTATAGGGGTTGTTTCGTTGATTATCGGATCTGTAGTTGTTCCAGTCGAGGCTAGGGCCGTGATGGAAGCATCCTCATTCCCGTCCGCTTCTGTGGGTGATGATGCTAATGTCGATCGATCCTTCTTTCGTCTCCCTAATGTCGAAAATCTCCTCAGAGGTTCCAAGCGGCGTCGAAATCCAGTCCGAGCTGGCGAAGGATTCTGCGAGGTAGAAGGGCGGGATTGAGACGAACCCATGATTGATCGATGAAGGGGTCGACTTGTTGTTCCTCAGATCCCCTGTTTCTCCCAGCTTTTCCGATCCAGATCAAAGTGTATGATCTACCCCCTGATGTTGCCGGTCTGTGCCCGAGAGGCTAGGGATGTATGCCGGGATTGAAGGTAGTATAGGATACAGAGTGATGAAACGCTCGAAGTATAGGTCGAGTTCGTCATCAATCGGATTTGACCGAGATTACGCCGGATAACCAGCTGCAAGATTCTAATCGGATTATAATGTGTTCAATGTGCTGTCTAGGTACTAGACGATGGGACGGGCATGTAAAGAGTATGGGAGGGATCGATCTAGTTGTTCGGAACCACAAATAGTGGATCAAAGGATGGTAGAAGAACGAATTTGACTTTGTGTGTGTCATCCTCCTCGTCCCTCTTCAACACACGCTCAACGGTATTGACAGTAACCAATGGTTGAGCTTATGCATCTTCTCAACATAACATCATGTGTCCAGTACAAGATGACCCGCATCATAGCTATCAATCCCATGTCCCTGTAGCCCCTGGTCGACCTCACTCTAATTCGACTGCGGGGGAAGAGGGATTCGCTTCCTGGCGCGGGAGGAGGATTAGGAAGGATGTTGGGAGTTGGCCTTGTGATACTATTGAACTTGAGGTTCGTCTCTCTTCCTTTATTCCCTTCTCGTTCGTTCTGATTGAATGGCGAGTTCAAGAAAGAGCTGATGGGTAGAGACAGGAGGCACAGGTATGTCAACAATCAGGGCGAGCTGAAGGAAGCATTGGTTACTACGGATATGTAAGTCCCCCTTAAGTCTGGACTGATGGTAGTACTGGGCTGTAGGTGCTCCAAGAGGTTAAGAGCTGAGAGAAGTCCCATATCTCGGTCCAGTTGAGCAGGTTTTAAAAAGACCTGATGCGAGGGTACTTGATATAGCCACTGTATGTCCATTCAGTACTTTCCTGTCGAGAGCTAATTTCAGGGCACGGGAATGTACATCCTCTTCGCTATAGCACATGTCATCGAATGCTGAAAACGACAGATGGGCAATAGAAATGGCAGATACGTTTCCACAGTACGTCCTCCCCTTAACCTAGCTGATGCAAGGGCAAGCATATTAGGCGTCGATACAGTCCCAACACAGCCCAAGTGAGTAGATAGTAACGATACGCTGATCGGAGATGGGTTCCTCCTAATTGCGAGTACGTGATTACATCTTCTTCGCTGATATTAGATTTGAATTGTATGTCCTCATCCCCCTTCCGTTCATTCCCGTCGCCCCCGCTTCGATGAGTACTGAACTCACAGGATCGATCTGGATGAACTGAATTTACCGTATGATCCTTCGACCTTCGATCTCATACATATCCGCTTCGCTCATTCTCGGGTACGTCCTCCCCTCCACGCCTCCTCAGCATCAATGCGACACCTGGGCATCACAGCTAACGCCAACCCAGGTCCGATCCTTCGCAACACTCCTATCTCAAGCCTTCACCCTCCTCCGACCAGGCGGTCTCCTCCTCTTATTCGACTACGACCTCCTCCCCATCCTCGCTGATGAGTCCACCCCGTTATCTGCTCAGGCATGGCACGATGCATTTTCGAAATCAATGAAGAAAGCAGGAATGCCGTTGTTCGGATTAGCTGAAGTCATTCCTTGTTTCGGCGGTAGGGAAGTGGAAGGGAAAGACATGAGGGTACCGATAGGTCATGGTGATGGTGCGTCTCTATCTTCCCTCTTATCATGCCGGTTCCTCGGAAGCATTCCCCTCACCTGAAGCCACTCCGAAATGTTAGGCACCTTGGAGGTTCGGATCGGACGAAGCTGATTTTATAGGCCGAATGGGCCAGCTCGGGAAGATTCATTATATCAACACGAAAGCATTCTTGGAAGCAGCGCGACACGTCATGATAGAATACGGAGAATATACCGATGCAGAAGTAGATGTCCTCTGTATGTGCCTCCTGACGGTTCCTGTAACCTTCATCAAGCATTAGAGGAGCTAACAGCTAGCCCAGGCGTATATGGCCGAAGTAAATAAGGGAGAACTATACACGCGCTATCACGCTCTCTCGGTTCGGAGTAGTATAAGGACTAATTAATTAGTTAGGAACGAGGTACTTGGGTTTCAATGGGATTTAGTGGTTCCTGCTGCGAGAGTTACGGACTAAGTTGAGTCTGCATGTGATGTGGGTGCCTGTGTCGTTCGGCTTGCGGTAGTTGCACTCTTGCATCCATGCATATCCGACTCTCAAAGATAGGCGTATGCCTGTGATTCCAGCCATGAAGCCGTTTGGACTTAATCCGTCAAAGTCAGGTCAGGTACATGGCGCTAATCTTACTCTATTCCTGATTCTAAGACTCGCGTGCCTGTTCCCGACAAACTGTGATCATGGCGTTTGTTTATTATCCCTGACGCTATGGCGCGTCTTGGTCTAAGTCAACGTTTTTATCATTGTTCATTTCAGTAGGTATTCATAGACTATATAGCAATCATCATGTCACGACCACAAACTCCACGTAGTATCACTCCTCGCGGATCATACGTTAATCTACTAGAGGGTAAGGATAGGGAGGAACAAGCTATGTTTTCACCTTCGAAAATTGAAAAAGAGAGGTTGAGGGCAGAGGCAGAGGTCAACGCGAGTTTATTGAGGGAGAAGGATGATGGGAAGAACAAGGAGGAAGTTGTCGCTGCTGTTGCTTCTCCTGGTACGTTCCTTTTACCCTCTTCGCGGCGATGCTGTCGTGTGAGATCTGAGTGCGTGCTGACAGCAGTCCCACCTATCATCAGTTACTGCCTAGCATCGATCATGATGACGGTAGTCAATAAATTCGTGGTTTCAGGATCACAATTCACAATGACCTTCCTGCGTATGTCCCCTCTCTTTTCGCGTGAACGAGCTGATGTGAAGTACTCACTATCCAATCGGCCGTGTGTGTAGCTTGTGTTTGGTCAGTTAAAAAGACGGGGGTTATTACCTGTATGTCACCGCGTTTCAGATCTTACACGGACTACAGCTAATGATAGTCCGTGATTTTGATGTTGCCGATGCCAAGATCTGGTTCCCCGTTTCATTCCTCCTCGTCGCCGTCATCTACACAGGATCAAAGTCTCTCGTACGTCTCCTGCACTCCATCGTGATCAAGCTGACAAGCAGCAATTCCTCTCGATCCCAGTATACACGTACGCCCCCACCTCCACCTTCTAGCAATAACTGACAATAAGCATATTCAAGAACCTAACAATTATCCTCATTGCATACGGAGAAGTCCTCTGGTTCGGAGGATCCGTAACAGGTCTCACCCTCGTTGCATTCGCTCTAATGGTCGGATCCTCGGTAATCGCCGCATGGGCCGATATCTCAAGTACGTTATCGACTTTGGCCGATATCGCCGTTGTGGATCCTACTTCTGGTGCGGAAGTGCCTCTTCCAACTGGGGTCATTGGATCGTTGAATGCTGGGTATTTGTGGATGGCAGTTAATTGTCTTGCTTCCGCTGCTTATGTACGTCTTTCTCCTCCATTCCTCCTCGGGTTGGTAGTAGGCAGTGCTGATGATCAGGTCCTGTTTATGCGAAAAAGGATCAAGGTCACTGGATTCAAAGATTGGGATTCAATGTTCTACAACAACCTCCTCTCCATCCCCGTCTTGATTACTTTCTCGTTACTAGCCGAGGACTGGTCTCTAGCGAGCTTCTCCAGGAACTTGTGAGTCTACCCTTCCCCTCACTCAACTGTGAAGTAGTCTTGGAAGTGAGCTGACAAACAGCCCCGCAGAAAATAGGACTTTCCTCTTATCCGCCATTGCATTCTCTGGAGCTGCCGCTGTATTCATCTCATACTCGACAGCATGGTGCGTAAGGACATGCGGATCAACAACCTACTCAATGGTCGGAGCTTTGAACAAGTGAGTCTAGTTGAACTAAGGCCGAAGGGCCGAAGTCGATTCATCGGTCTATTGTGGACATTAGAGAAGAGGCTAATGTACAGATTACCCGTGGCAGCATCCGGTATCCTATTCTTCGGGGACCCAGCAAATCTAGGAAACGTCTCTGCGATCGCAGTAGGTGGTGTAGCGGGTGTTGTATATGCTATTGCAAAAGTCAATCAGGGTAGGATTGAAAAAGCGAGGGTGGCAAGGGAGGGTTTACAGAAGGCTTAAGCCTTTGCCTCGATATGGCTGCTCCGGGGACATTTTCTCTTTTCATTGTTCATACTTCTCACACCCCGTACTTTGGGGGTTGCATTTATAGATAATTCTCATTTCATTTCATTGCACATGCATTGCTTCGTTCCAATGTATCCTCAACACTCTGCCTCAGTAAAGATTGCCACGACATTGAACTGCACAGCCTTTCATCAGCTCAGATTTGGACTTCGGGTCCTGTGTAAATGTCGAATGCGGATTACGGCGTATGGTATCTCCCAAGATTCTTTCCATGAAGGCAATGCCTTTGCGTCAATAATCGACGCTTTTATCAGTGTTGATCATCGGACCTACGCCGTCGGTATACCGCCGGGTATCCCGTATTTGGGTTGTTATCTCGTCTTTAATCCCATATATAAGTATATCTAGAGCTTGAGCTGATCTAGTATCTCAACCTTTTAAACCCATTAGTATTACCATCTACTCCGAATCACAAGAGGAAATGTCGATGCCAATGTCAATGATAAAAAGGGAGGAAGATAAAGCTAGTAATCACCTCGGAGCAATTATTGGTTTGTCCTCCTTACCTGCAATTGAGTGTGAGCTGATAAATAGGATCGTGTGTTGGAGCAGCTGCTATTATTGCTCTTATCGTTCTCATTATCGTGTTCGTCAGGAGGAGGAAAGCGAGGAGGTATTAGACGGGAATGGGGAAGATATGAATATAACGAATACAAAGTACGTTTTTCTACTATATACCTGATGAGATTGATTGACCAGGTCAGAGTTATACATTGTCATGACGAGTTCCTTCTTGATGTCCATACTCATGTTCATTAGATGATGATGATTGATGATTATATATGTATGCCAATTGCCTTGTCAAGTCATCCTGGTTTCTATGATTTGTACAACCCCATTCTCCCTCCTTCCTGTTTGGAACTCATCTACGACATCACCTCTTCTGAAACCCAATCCTATCCTGTAATCTGCCACCATTGAAAGGCATGGGGGGATTAGGAGGAGTAATCAACAATTCCACATTCCCGAACTCCCTAGTTGCAAATCCCCTCCCTTTTCTAACGACCGGAGCATCATCCTCAACTTGAACCTCAGCTTTGGGTTGAACTTCAACCTTGGGTTCAATGTCGACCTCACGTTTAATCTTGAATTGATTCTGGATAGGCGATTGGGTAGTAAGGGTAGATGTGGATGAAGTCGATCGATTCTTTATACTCAGCCCTCCTGGGCTCTGAGCTGGGGCGGGAAGATGACCGGAACGTTTTATCGAAAGACCAGAAGCAATCGGTGTAGGTTGTTTTATCGATATTCCAGCCGGGGGTGGGGCTTGAGTAGTCCTTTTTATCGTAAACTGGTTAGAAGGTGTAGGTAATCTCGGACTAGAAGGCATAGAGACCTGACCTTGCTGGCTCATTCTTGATAATAGACTCGGTGCACTACCTATTTCGGGGTTTGAAGATACCCTCTGTTTCTTATCGGACCCAGGTCCGCCGAGGCGATCGACTAATGATCTCCGTGGCTGTTCTTGGGAAGGGGTATCTGGAGTAAAGTCTTCTGCGCGGGCTCGTTTGTTCGTCGTAGGCGTCAATGATGGAGTGGAAGTAGAGGGGGCCAAGCGCGATAGTAGAGATGGACCCTTTGGCGGAGCTTCAGCTTTGGGTGTAGGTGTTGATGCGGAACGGATTGATAGACCTTGAGGGACGGCGGGCGGAGCAGGAACGACTGGATCCTGTTTCGGGGGAATGGAGGTGGTCGCTCGAGCCCGAATGTTCAGAGTCGAAGTTGAAGTTTGTGGTGCGCTCACGTCTGGAGCGCTGGGGGCTGGGGTGGATGGGTTGACGAGCGATGGTGCGGCTGTTGATTTGATAGCCAATCCTTGAGTTGGTGCCGAGGCGGGTTCTGCCTTGGCTACGACTGGTGATGGTGGAGTCGCGGGCCTGGGGATTGGTTCCGCAACTCGTGGTGTGGGATTTGGTAGTCGTGATGGTATCGAGGGAGGTTGCGAAGTCGCCGGCCTGGAAGGACCTGCAGAAGGTTGCGGAGGATCCGGCTGTCGACTCGTAACCCGGGATTGTTCATTACTCGTCCCTCCAGGCCTCGAAGGAGGAACAGAAGCCTTCTCCACAGGCCTCGAAGGAGGCAACGGACCCTTCTCCAAAGTCCTCGAAGAAGGAACAGACTCCCTCCAAACCAATTTATATTCCTCAACCCCCAACCCAGTATCCCATAAAGTATCAATCATATCCCTAACCCCTCTCCATCCCTGTTCATCCTTGATTCCCCTTGCAATCTTTTTCTTTCCGTTACAGAAATCGGCGAAATCTTGGATCTTTCTGGTTAAGTTTTTGGGGATGTAATCTCTGAAATGCCGGGGGGTTGTTAGGATTGTGTAGATGCTGTGGACTGTTGATTCGAGGATTTGGGTATTTGGGGTGTTTTGGTGGGACTGATCATTAGTTGATATCATGTTACACAGAGGGAAGCTTACGATTGCAGCTTCAATCATTGCCGTTGCGAATTTTGGAAGTAAAGTTCGAGCATCTAGATCCTTTTCATCCCTATCTTCCAATATCCGTCTCCAGCGAGATGGTGATTCGGCCTGATAAGATTCCAAAATCCCTTTAGCGACTCTATCATCCCCCATAGCAGCTTTAACCACATCTCCACCATGTTCACTTAAGAAATAGATCGTCCATCTCGGATCAGGATTTGATTTCTTGATGAAAGAATCCCACATCTTGATAGCGTTTGATGAAGTGGTATATTTCGTTAAAGCCTTCGCATAACGTCCTTTTGATTCCCTACTAGCATTCTTCCCCGTGATAGTCGATAAAGTACCCAACAACTCTAACACCAAAGCTGCCTGTTTGGAGGTTGGTAATACTTCGTAGAAACCATTCGAGAATATATGTTCAGATTCGATATATCGTCCACTTTCCAAGATCTCTTTACGTTGGGATATAGCGTCTTTTAGTAAGAAGTTTAGGATATTGAGACCTGATTCTTCTTCTGAGGATTTAACGTCTTCTGCCATCATTGAGAATACGTCGGATGGAGAGACTTCTAATAAGTCGAATAAAGCTTTCTTGACGTGGACTAGTTCCGCTGGGGCTGGTTGTTAGTTGACCTTCGGAGTACAGTGAAGGAAGAGAATGGGGGACATACGACATTCGAGGAGCTGGACTAGGACACCTGTATTTCCCCTAACCCATTTAGGCTCCACCTTTCCAATCTCCGCAAGAGCTTTGATACCACTTATACGTGTCTAGGATCAGCGTTATTCTCTTCCGCCCAAAGTCACGTCGGCTCAAATCATCTCTCTTCGTCGACGTCACTGCAGCTGAGGTATCCCATCTATTGTGGAACAAGAGGAGAAGAGGGGAGATGGTCCATCTGAAGAAAGAGAACCAAGACTCACCTGCTCGTTCTCATCCTCACATAAATCCAATATCGCATCAACAGCCTGATCCTGATATTCCTCAAATTCAGAGAAATCCCTAATGATCGATTTCGCGTAATATTCATTTAAACTCTGTGAACGATATGTAGGAAGGGTGAGGAGGTGTTGGATATATCTCTTGCGCTACCCATCAGTTTCTTCGCCATGGGCGGAGTGTGAGGGCGGAGGGTGTGGAAGAGGAGGTAGAAGGAGAACATACGTCTGAGCTACCTAATGACCTGCTTGCTAATGCCTGAGCTTTCTTTAGAGCTGCCGAGGCGTCCATGGTGGGAGCAAGGTGCAAGGTGATGTACAAAAGCGGTTGATGTTCACAGTTAAGTTGATTCTTGGACTCTAAGTTGCTGCTTTGATCCCGGTTATATGCGACACAATCATATTGGTGCTCATTCTACAGGTTGCAAGGAGACTGCAGCGCAAAGAGGACATGAGATACGCAGATAATGGTATGA
>Ga0308160_10001321_pt1 | contig 35819 bp, 55 predicted proteins | sample PhyFR1_FD_201036 | JGI IMG/M metagenome (GOLD analysis project Ga0308160, IMG submission 201036) | Phyllosphere microbial communities from UC Gill Tract Community Farm, Albany, California, United States - DLSLF.R1 | ecosystem: Host-associated > Plants > Phyllosphere > Unclassified | place: USA... | reverse complement strand
GAGATGTCGAGTCCCCAAGCGGCGAGATAGCTTGTCAGATGTCGCGCAAAGAGACTTGTCAAGCTGGCATGCAGAGTCACCTTCTTCCCTCTGAGCGATTCGGCAAAGTCGGATAGTTCGCCAAGTGTGGGTTCCCTGGCAAGTTTCATACCAGCGAAAGGCTGTCGCATAGCTTCTTCCTCGGTCGATAGGACAGCGGGTTCTACCATCGGCCCCCCACGCGGCAGCAGAACCGATAGCTCGTACGCTCTTCGAGGCATTCCAGAGCCAAGTGGGGAAGAAGGTTGGGCATCGATCTTGAGCGAGGCGTTCTGGTGTGTGAGGAGTCGACGGCATAGGACAGTATCGAAATTGGGTTTGGCGGCTTCAGCCTGTTCGTTCAGTCTCGTGAACGGATTCAGCTCGGCTTTGGGTGTCGCTGCGGCCGATCCGGGGATTTGATTGATGTTGTGTACGACTTCGAAAATACAAAGCAGGGGTCCATTCGCGTGACCAGCAGGAGGTGACGGCAGAGTCCGACCAGGCGAAGACGATCGGTTGTTGGACCCGCGATTTCTGCGACGATGCGTATCGACATCATCTGCTGTTAACGGGAGCGATACCCTTGGAGTGAGCGAGGGAGATTGGGGAACGACCTGGAGACCGAGCTCGATAGTATCCCCAGGCTGCGCAACTAGCAGAACTTGACGAACGACCTGGAATCAGCAGTGCCCCACTAGAGTGACTCACATGTCCCAACGCATATGCCAAACCCTCTGCACTTCCCTGCACACTGACGTGCTTGATCCCAACATCTCCGTGAAACAGCACAAAATCAACCCCAGCCTGAGCAGCCTGCCCACACAGCAGATCCGCAACGCTTTGCAGTAGTTCTCCGATATCGAAATCCTCCCTCTTGTTGCTTAGTCCAAAGACTGAGTCCTGTCCTGATATCGCCGCATCTTCGCATAGCGCACGAGCATTGGCGGAAAGGTAATTTAACCCTCTCATGGAGCTCATGAGTGCCGATAAGGAGGTGGATGGAACTTGGACGGTACATCCAGAGTATTGTTCCTTTGCATTGTCTAGCAGATGAGGAGGCGATAGGTGAAGTAGAGTCTGGATGGCCGATTGCAATCCATCTGCCAGTTCCAGCGAGACCGTTTCCAGCGGTGTCCGGAGCCGTTCCGACGAGCCAGAGTCGGATGATGAAGGGACTGTCGAGACGAACGGTCTGGCTGTCGGGACCGATGAACCAGGAGGGGATAGTACGGAAGAGATGGAGGATTCACGGGAGCGAGTATGGGGATGATCGTTGTAGCCAGCTACTGGATCTTTGAGGGGTATAAGGGGATGTCGCAGAAAGCCAACTCGTTGGGGTAAAGGTGCCGAGAATGTCCGCGTGAAAGCCGGTGGTTGAGGATGCTCAAAGTCGTAGCCATCATTCTGCTGATGTCCTTGACCTGTAAGCTCTGGATCTACAGGGTGGCCGTCATCTCGAATCGGATCGGTTATCGAGCGCGAAGTTTGTGGTATAAATACCATCGAGCCCCGTCTTCCTTCCAGATACGCTTGATCTGGCCCTCCGGATGGTTGTGGCTCCATACCAGAGTCGCTCGTCATGGAGTTGTGCCGCGATGATTTCCCATCGTCCGATGGACTTGATTCGGAAAGATTTTGGGCAAATGGGTCTTCGGAGAATGATTGGGTAGCGAACGGATCTTCTGGTTGGACTTGCGCTCTGACAAGATTGCTATATGGTGATATCTCTTCGTTGGATGTACTCGAGCGGGAGACTTGTGAAGGGGATGAATACGACGAAGATGTCTTGATGTCAGCAAAAGGCATGGTTCTGGCTAAGATGACATAAACTCACCGTTTCGATGCTCCGTCTAGCAGGATCAATATCCATACTACCTCTCCCCGATCCTGACGCAGGCGAATCACTCCATCCAGGCGGTACATCGATGATGGCAGATTGTGGACTATTCGTATGGGTCGATTGACGCTTGGCAGCCATGGTAGGGTCGACTTGGACTTGCGGGCGTGCAGTCCCAGGCGGTGTTGACCCAGACATGATGGGTGTCGGTGTTGGGGCTATATATGCGTCTGGATCATTGATAGCGAGATGGGAGCCGTTGATGCGTAAAGATGTTGGAGTAGGCGATAAAGAGGTCAAAATCGGCCAAGTCCAGCCGCGCAGTCTTCCTTCTCACCGCCACGTCGTGATTGTCGTCAAAATCTCAATGTCGTGTTAGATCCTCTACGCCCCTCCGTCCTGACAAGTCTGGTCTGGATGGCGGAATCGGTCGAGCTGAGCCGGGGTGTGCGATGTAGTACTGGTGTGAGTAGGGTATATGAGTATACGAGTTCGATTGTCTGGATTGAAAGGGTGTGTTCTGTTACCTGAGCGAGTGTGGCAAAGTAGTAGTGGCGGAAATAGAATGATTCCAGTAAACGGACACTCTCGGAGATTTTTCGCCTCTAGCGCAACATGAGCAGCAGCAAGTCGGCAACCGGGATGCCCTGTTTCGCCGATACAAACGAGCAGACAAGACATTATTGCGGTGAGGTATTCATCGTAGAGCGTGATCTGGTCTATCTACTTATCCAAAGCTCAAACCGATACCTTCTTCTCCCCCAGTTCCGCCATCTCCAAAGTCGGCTCAACAGCAGGATTGGGAATCGCACTGACAGCTCGTGCCAGCTCATGAGTCACATCTTGATCAACTGCTGACTGAATCTGAGACTCTTCGCCACCCATGGCAGCTTTGCCTCTCGCAGCGAGAGCTCTTCCGACATCATCTGCTTCTCTTGCGAATCGACAACTTCGTCTGATTCTAGAGCCGTAGATGTAGAATATACTGATTTTTTCAGCAAGTCCGTCTGCGAGTCGGAGGATGGCTTACATTGGTGCTGGTAGGAAAGCGAGGGCGATGAAGCCGATAAGGGAGCCGGCCCAGTGAACTCCTAATTCGTCGTACATTCGTACGGTGAAAAGTGGGAGCACGACACCAAAGATCGATCGAATGACGGTGTTACCTGCAAGTGCTGAGGCTGAATAGAGGATGTAGGTGTCTACGAGGTATGACTGAACGATCAGTTCGTATCTCGTCATATGATCATGACCCTTGTCGACGTACCAGGATACCAAGGAAGAGCCCAACGATAGCAGCACCAAAGAGGACAGTAGCGAGTATAGGTACGATCCAATGAATAGTCACTGGAACAGCGGTCCAGGCGAACCTATTCGTCAGCCAGGGAGACCTCGTTATGTCAATGGACATACATGAACAGACCAGCAGGAAGCAGACAAGCTCCAATTACCACCCCAACCAGACGCTCTTCGGGCGCCAAGTATCCACCAGCAGCTTTAAGCTTCTTGGCATATCGAGCATTATCGATACCCAGGAGTACCAGACCGAGGACGGAACCGACTGAGAGACCAATGAAAGCGAGTCCAGAGATTGAGGGTGACCAGCCTCTGTACTGCTGAAAGACGATTGGGAATGAGGTGAATTGCATCTACAGGTCATCAGTGTTTATTTCGCAAGAGTTTTCATGACATACGTAGAGAATAGCGTAGATGACCGCCATATACAGTGCCATTAGCAGGGCAATTGGCTCAGTGAACAATAGGATCCAAGGCGTCTTCATAGACTGTACGAATAGTTCCTTGGTGTGAAGAGGCTGGGCAGCGTCTCGTCGACTGAGGTGTTTTTTACCGGTAATCTTGGTAAGCCTCTTGGCCCTCTGCCTTAAAAGTACCGGCTCACTAGGCCGTCAGCCTTGTCTTCTAAGAAGGAGACAGATACGTACTAGGTCTCTGGGAGGAAGAGAGTCCCGGCTATCGTAAGAATGAGAGCGAAAAACGCAAGCAACGCGCCGACCCATTTCCACGAAGATGCCTCGGAAAGAAAACCGCCGGCCTGTTGGGGTCAGTTTGACTCCCACACTTGCAGTCGGGCACTCACGATGGGTCCTATAGCCGGGCCGAGAAAGGGTGCCACCGCAAAAAGGCTATTGATTTAGCCAATGACTGATGCTGAAGCCCACGAGACTCACCCCATGGCCGATCCCCGCTCAGCAGCATTAAACATATCCGCAATGATACCACTACCTCGGTCAGTGAGATGTCCTGCATTGACGATCTAGGGACTCACCCAGTGGACGTAAGACATGAGGCTCCGAAAGTACCGGCAAAGAATCGAAGAACGATCAAAGCTTCAAGACTGTTGGCTCCACAACAAGCAGCGTTGAATGCGGTAAAAGCGGTGAATGTCGTACAAAACATGATTCGTCGACCAAACACTTCTGAGCACGGTGCCCATATCAATGGTCCTACTACGAAGCCGAGTACGAACCCGGATGTGACTGATATGAGCATGTAACGCCATTGTCGTGGAGGAGGACTTACTCATGATATACATCTCCGAACTGTATCCCGGAAAGTCTTTCCTGATATCGAGAATGGCAGCGCTCATCATACTACTAGCCATGGCCACTCCTAGGACGGCAAGGGCACCTATTGCGACGTTTCCCCATTTATACGACTAGAGTTATCAGCTCGATGAAGAGTGCTACCGCGCTTTACTTACCGATTTCCAATGTTGTGGATTCTCAGCATCGTCCTCTAGCCAATCTACTATGTATGGATCGGTATCCGTGCCTTGTCCGTCGTACTTGCAAGCGAGTAAATCTTCAGTGGGAGTGATGTATCTTCGCCAAGGTACTTTGCGTCTAGGCGGGATGGCTTGGGATCGTGGCTCCTCAGTAGCAGGCATATTGATAACCTTTGACCGACTTGAGGATGCTATCGACATTTCTCTATAGAGGGGAAAGACGTGAGTATCGTCTCAGGCATCCTTTATATTGTATACCCAGGATCTCGGGCATGGACAACAACGCCGTAGAAACCCACGGTTAGTCCAGCCAAAAGCAACGAAAGATGACCTAAAGTCGAAAAGTCAGCAATCTTCCATCGGAATAACAAGCTTCTCTTGTGCCTGAGAGGGGCAAGAGGAGAGGAAGAGCCGGTAACTTATTGCTACCGGTTTGCATTATTTCGGCCGCCATGCCATCTGACGTTTATTGGAAACGTAAAGAGCTAACCACTGTTTTTGAGCGATGTTCAAGTGACGAAGCCCGAAGAATGGAGCGCGCATGAGGTATGGGTAGACGAAGGTCCTAACATTCGAACGAGGCGGGCAATGAAACTGCTTAACCCGCTAATCTTACTTCGGCGTTGCAAAAACCTGCCACAATCTAGGAAGAAACGCAGCAATACACTCAACGATGCAATACTCTCTGTCATAGGACATACGTCTACACGACCAGGATGAAACTCAGATGTATGGGTGTGAGAGACATGCATGATAACCTTGCTGATCCACAGAGGACGACAGCCAGGAACCGCCACTTTCATTTGCTTCCGCAAAACGCCGCCTCCCTTGTTATGCATCTCCCGCTGGTCCTGCTAGACACGCTCACCTGCTCCTCATAGTCTACATCCAAAGCATCATTCCCAAGTCGCTACATACCAAGTCCATACTCAATCAAGCGACCACCCACAACATCGACACGCAAAACCGGCAAGAGTGTGTCAACAACAAGTATCAACAACATTATCTGTGTGCCCTGAGTTTGGGTTCACGCGCGTCAACTATTCCTCTATCTCGTACAACCGGAAATCAGTCACGACAACGCGTCAAGGCAGTCTGCTGGGGTGTAACACGGACGATAATCAACTAAGCTACATCGCGAACGTCTGAGATAGACCGGACTTTTGGACGATATGGCGAGGGAAACACGCGGTGCCGCCAAAGCATCAGGTTAGTCCATCCTCCTACGTCCTGAACGAGCTGACAATCTAATCAGAAGCACCTCCACCACCCCCACCCATCAAACGGAAACGAAAAGGATCACCTTCACCAGCAGGTATACCGACTGTCAAAGTCACCATCCCGCCCAAACCCCAACCTACCCCAGAACCCGTGGTTGATATCGAAGCAAAGGGCGCGCAAGAGAATGGTGATGAGCATGAAACCAAACGTGCGCGGATCAGCTTGAAGATCAAGAAACCAGATTCAGTAACAGAGGCCGTGAATGGCGCGGAAGTGGGGGGAGAGAAGAAGGAAAACGTACACAATGAGGCGCCATTAGACGCAGAAGTTGAGATCGAGAAGAAGCCCTCGACAGAACGAGCATTATCGCCAGAAGTCAGGAATGCGCTTGCTAAAGTCATCGTAGCGTAAGTCCATTTCTGTTGACTTGACTGACAAATAGTATGGCTGCCAATCTACCACCTCCTCTGAATAGGATACTAGGATTATGGCTTCCTCCAGACTTTACCCAAAAGCAGGAAAACACTCTAGGATACGTTCTCCGTCAAGATACACTGACATGGGAGACCTTGGTCGTGAGTCCTCCCTCGATGAAGTCAAGCTAAAACCCAGGACATACTCCATGTATTCTCAAAGAACCTCTTGGTTCCGTGCAATTACCCAAACCCGATGCCTCCGACTACTCAATTCCACCTCCCGGTACCCACTCTACCATCACATTATCCCCCTCATCCAATCTACGCCTTCTGCGCAGGACTGTACTCTGTCATGCTACAGATCGCTCCCAGTGATATCGCCATAGGGACCTCGGCAGAGAGGTGGAGCTTGGTGCAGAAGATCCCGCATGCGCCTTCTAGCTCCTCGACAGATCAGGGTGATTGGTTCACAGCCGGTGTTGATTCGAGGGAAGTTGGAGGATTGTTGGACAAGCTCAAGAAACTACAAGGGGATAAGCCGTCCGAGGGAACTTTGCTCGAGCAACTAGCCTCGGCAGGGGACCGATTTGGTGCGTACTCGTATGCCTCTGATCAAGTATGTGCTGATTGTCAGGGTATGCCAACGCGGTAGCCATCCAATCAGCTGCTGTTGACACGAAGCCGGCAGTTCGAACGCTCAATGACTCGGTCGTCAAGAAGGCTAGTCTAAAAGCTCGAGTGTGGAAAGAGACCAGAGCCGCAAGATTAGGAGGATTCGGAAATGGCTCCAAGTCAGGTAAGTTCTGAGACGGTTTCCTGCCTGCATGACTGATGTTTAGTGCGTGTACCGCCAACAACCGAGTTCTCGTTCACGCCGACATTTGGCGCATACTATGATACAAACCACTACTTTGGCGGATACAATGATACGATGGACGCGATGCACGAACGAGCAAGGCGATCAGCTTGGACACGCCAGATACGCGGTCCGATCGAGGTGGAGAAGGGGTACCAGGGCTTGTTGGATTCGACCGAGGCCAAAGTGAACAAGGGTAAAGGCAAGGAGACGATTGATGATATTTTGGAGGAGAATGCCAGGCTGGTAGAAGAGCTACAGTGCTGGCAAGACATTCGAGTCCATCGAGGTGATCCAAACTGGACTTCTGAGCGAGAACAATTGGCTGGTACGTCTTAGTACTTCAGCTTGTTTGAAGCCGCTGACTGGTCTAGCGGAAGAGCTCCTAGCTTCATTGACCAATCTCGCCTCTGGTTCCAAACCATCCGACTTCATCGACGATACCTCCGAAAAGGCAGGAATGGCACGTCGCCTCGCTCAACGGGTACTACAAAACAATTCGCCTTCGATACGCGGCACGCTCGACCCCCGTCGCCCACACGCCGTACACGACAACCTCACAGTCAGACCAAAATCAGCAGCCGCTCAACCACTTGGCGGTACGCCCAGTGCTACGCCGACTGGAACTTCAACCTATCCACCTCGACAAAGTACAATGTATCAACCACCACGACAACAACCATCATATCCCTCTCCTACGCCTTATCGACCTCCAACCCCAAATTTCGCATATACTAGCCCACTTGCTCAGGCGAATCGTGTCAATGGTCCACCGAGTCAGCCTGGTCAGTATAGACCGCCAATAGCCGGTCCATCTGGGTTGAGGCAGAGTTTCGGACCTGGTCATGGACCAGGACCGGGTGGTCACCCTTATCCTGCTGCTGGAGCTCCTCGTGCTCCTGTGGTTCCCGGTAGTCAGCGTGTATGATACTACGGATAGTATAGAAATATGTATAGTGCCTGTGCATCCTAACGTCGCATGCATATAGAGAGTGCCCCGCGGCAACTGATCCGGAGGCGCGTCAACAGATCTGATGAATCCGGCATGGACATCCACTTTACTAGCGTCGTTGATCACTACTCCTCCCAAGTCTAGCCTTGCAATCGCCCAGCACGTCCTCGAGGAACACACGACACGATCATCCGTTACCAACGTGTTCTGACTTACCAGCTTGCTTCACTCTATCACCTAGAGCAACATGAGCTCCTCACAAGGATCATCATCTACCGTTCAACAACTCCCACCTCCGCCTTCAGCCGCAGGTCCATCCTATATCTCGGCAGAGCCATCAAGCTACACAAGTGGTTCACAAGGGGAGAAGCGACCTCGTGCATCCCCGGATGCTTCGTCTAGTCGGGACAGGAATAGGCGAGTTAGTACGAATGCTGGAGACCAGGATGAGGTGGAGGAGGAGGATAAGAAGCCTAGCAAGAGGACGTTGTCGGGTGCGTCGAGTGGACTTACGAGTGAGCTCTTCCCGCGACCCTTCGACTGAGACTTGAACTGACAACGGAGGCTGCGAGGCATGTAGGAAGGGCAAGTAAGTACTCCTGATCTTCCTGATGGAAGAGGTGACTAACCAGTAGACGCCGTTGTGAACCCTCACCTTTAGTAGCTCCCGATCATCCCGATGCTGCCAAACTCCCTTGTGCGAGATGTAGGAGATTCGCTCTTGAATGTATACGGATGAAAGTCTCGAAACGTAAAGGTCCAGCACCGGTGTATGTCCCTCGGTCTCGACCAGGGTGGAGCTGACGAATAGTGATCTCAGTGCGATATCCGATGCAGTACATGGCTTCACTTCGTCATCATCTATACCTCAAGCTGGCTCTAGTGGCTCTGACATCCTGCCACGCCGTTTCTCTTCGAATGGGGATGTACCGTCTGTTCTTGGGGGTCCGAGACGGCAGGCATCTGATTCGTGAGTCCGGCCCTGATACTCTGACTAATGCGTAGATTCAGTTTTACGACCTCTCCTTCGTTCCCTATCCTCGCTCATTCACCATCGATGCAGTCTCTGCCTGAAAATCTGGATCAAGTGGTAGCTGGGCATGTGATCGATAACATCATCAATGTCTTTTTCGACTATGTGAGCCATTTACACCGAGAAAGGTATGAAGGCTGACAAACAGGTTTACCCCTTAACGCCATGCTTGCATCGCCCAACCTTTGTCGCGAATCTAGCTGCTCGTCTCGACAAGACCGATCCGGTCTTTTTCGCCCTTGTTCTCACCGTATTAGCTTCGACCCTAGTCCAGGTCCCGCGTCATCTCGTCAATCTGGAGAAAGCAGAGATAGAATCGCTGGCTAGGAGGTGTGTGCGTGTTTCGAGAGCGAAAATGAGTCTGCTTTGGGAGGTGAGCCACCCTCTTCGTGCCAATGTGCGTGTTCTGATGGCTAGGAACCGCATCTGGTTCAGAGTACTTTCAGTAAGTACCCTCATTCGGCCGAGTAGGTTCAGACATACTGACATCCATAGTCGTGATCTCATATCTGTACGTCTTGACTATTCAAATGCCACGTCGCTGACGGTCTCAGTGAAGGTATTGTGCACCTTCTGCTAGGCAATAATACCGCCCATGTTCTTGCGACTGCCATGGCGAACCAGCTCGCTTTGACGATGCGGTTAAATGAGGAATCTGTCAGTTTATCCCCGACTCAATGAGCCTGAGCTGATGATCAGAGCTATGATGGGCTTGACCCGATCGAGAGTGAGATGCGACGGCGAATCTACTGGGCAAGTCACCCTCCCTACCAAGTGGCTTTTACAGTGATGCTGACTCTCAGCTACTGTTTCAAGCGGACAAAAGTACCGCATGCTTGGTATGTCACATCGAGCACACCCCCAGGTACGTATTCTGACTAAACAGCGTGCCCGAACGATCAATCTTCGCCTGGACGATGCGGCCGTGAGCATATCCACAAGTCAGTTAGGTCATCGACTGATCATACAGGCTCTACGACTACCCAGTGAGGTGGACGACGAGCAAATAACATCCGCAGGGATCATGCCACAGCCACTTGGCCGCACACCGCTGATTGTTGGCTTCAATGTCAACACGAAATTGTTCCGCATTTTGAACGACGCTTTACTGCTACAGCGCCGTAAACTGCCGCCTACTGTCGACAGCATCCTGGCGGACCTGCACAATGTCAATGACCTCCGAGAAAAGGCCATGCAGGTTACTGTCGACGTGGCTTCGCCTTTAAGGATGCGGAAAGGACATGATTCTAGGGCCACCAGGTGGGTTTGCGATATCAAAGGGCAAACGACATGCTGACCTTAGTCCTTCTCTCGACTGGGAAGAAAAGCTGCAAGCCCGCTTCTTGGATTTCTTCCACGGTTCAGGCGAAACTCAACATGCCCTCAACTCGTTTCTCGTCATGCAGGGCAACATACTCGTCACTCAGCATGTTGTCCGATTGGTCCTCCTCCAAGCCCGTGACTCGTTATACCAGCAATTGGCCCTTTTGACTCAGATGCCAATCAATGGTCTGGGTGGTCTTGCTGGCGATCAGATGAATGAAGCTGCCGAGACTATTGCTACGGAGTTGCTGGATGGGCTACATAGCATACCTATTGAATGTGTAAGTCGCAGTCTGGAGAGAGAATGATTAGCTGATGAGGTAGGTTGCGACCAATGGTCCATCACTTGTGCAGAAGGGTAAGTGAGGTACCGTCCGTCAGAGGATATTCATTGACCCATAGTCCGCTTCGTCGCTATTCAATTGATGGAATCCTCCGTTACACCCTCTCCATCCGCAGCCAGGGCGTAAGTGCCGTCATCCGGCCGTACGATGGTGTCACGCTCACTCCCAGGCAAAAACTTCTGATGCAATTCCTGTCTGTTCTGAGTATGATTGAGGGGATGTACTCTTTTGGGCGTGATATATCCGCCGAGTAGCTTAGCTATCGTATCGTATCATCATGGATGTAACCTTCAACTACCATCGCGTCCACTGTCAGCTGGCGCCCGACTAGGCACGGGATATAAACAGGTTCAGGGTAAATGTCCGATGAATTCAGGGTCTCTTACTTTTTGGTAAAATAGGAAATGGGACGATGGTCTGTGCGCGTCGAGGAGGAGGAGTATCGTATCATTCAAGTAGTAGTATCTATCATCCTCATATATCAATCACACCCTCACTCTTTCATCTACCCAGTCACTACCCACGCCACATCCATCCCATCACAATGCCCGTACAAAAGAGAAAAGAGGCCCGAATGACTGGCTACAATGCCTTGTGGGACAAGAACGCAGCAAAGGATACTGCTGATCACGTCAAGAGCCGAGTTGACAACTACACCGAGCTTGTTAACGGTATGTCCTGATGTGTCCCGTGATAGCAAGTATTTACTGACGCGCAGGTTACTACGATGGAGCTACTGAGCTATACGAGTACGGATGGGCCGACTCGTTCCATTTCTGTCGATTCTACAAGGGAGAGGCTTTCCTCCAGGCCGTATGTTCTCCCTGTTTCCCCTGTCAGTGATGGTATGGTGTCTGACAAACAGCTTGCCCGACAGGAGCACTACCTCGCTGCCCAGATCAACATCCGACCAGGAATGAAAGTCCTCGATGTCGGATGTGGTGTTGGTGGACCCGCTCGAGAGATTGCTCGATTCACCGATGCTACCATTATCGGTGTCAACAACAACGATTTCCAGATTGACCGAGCAACTAAAAAGACTGCCAAGGCCGGTTTGAGCCACCGAGTTTCTTTCCAAAAGGGTGATTTCATGAAGTTGAGCGAGACTTTCGGAGAGAACTCTTTCGATGCTAGTAAGTCGAGAAGAGGCTTGGTGAAAACAGTGAAGCTGACGACCTAGTCTACGCTATTGAGGCCACTTGTCACGCTCCTTCCCTCGAGGGTATTTACCGAGAGGTCTACAAATGCTTGAAGCCAGGTGGAACTTTCGGTTTCTACGAGTGGAACATGACCGACGCTTGGGATGCTTCCAACCCCGAGCACAAGGAGATTGCTCACGGTATCGAGGTGAGGCGGTTCATGAATTAGGAGACTTCGGCTGACAGTTAGATCGGTTGTGGTATCGCTTCCCTCCGACCCATTGAGGAGGCACGTCAAGCCTTGAAGAATGTCGGATTCGAGATTCTCGTTGATGATGATTTGGCTGCCCGTGATGACCCCGTTGGATGGTGGTACCCTCTAGAGGGTAACATCTGGAAGGCCCAGACCATGTGGGACAGTAAGCTATCTTGTGCCGAAGTGATTCAGAGCTGACCCACAGTGTTCACTGTTGCCCGAATGAGTTATGTCGGAAAGAACATCTCGTCCAGTGCCATTTGGGTTATGGAGAAGCTCCGAATGATGCCTGCTGGAACATACGACGTTACCGAAAACATGAAGACTGCTGGAGATGCTATCGTCAAGGGTGGTCAGACCAAGCTCTTTACCCCAATGATGCTCTTCGTTGCCAAGAAGGTGAGTCGGTCTTTTGGCATCAATGACATGTGAACTGATGATGTCAGGCCGAGTAATCGTTTCCTTTTCCCCTATAGATCGCATGCATACACAGATTCAGGCAGCAACAATTAGCATCCGAGTCAAAGTTGTATGTGCCGACGATCTGATCTCATGTCTCACACCTTGCACCGTGTCTCATATTTTAAGACTGATCTGTACTGATCTTGATCTGGGTTCCGCCGAGATATACACAGCGATGTTAACAATGGTAATAACAAAAGATGACTAGCTTCTTGAATCTAGACTTCTCCACTCGGTCAGGTACCTTGCTCTTATTCTTTTCCTTCTTTCGACTCGACACTTCGACAATTCGACATTCCGCTTTTTCGCTATCGCCATCGCTCTCGCTCTCGCTAGCACGCGTTCGACATGCCCCACTCGTCCGAATATTCTTGCGCATCGGTATACTCTTACGAAGATCATTGTTCCCCACTGGCAAACTCTCCACGATCAGCTCGCAGGCGACTCATCGCAGAGAATGACCTCAGCCCACTCCAATCTCGCGAAACGATCAATCATCGAATGTCTGTCGCTTCAGGACCTAAACTTAGGCGGTATGAAGATATATCATGGGATGATGATAGCTGGTCATCAAGGACAAGTACCATGACTGGACTGTCTTCCAAAGTCAAGGATGTCGTCAAGACCAAATGTGGGATCAAGGACAAGGACCCGCATGCCCATTCTCATGGCCATGGTCTCAATGCCGATGCTCTTCATCGCCAACTATCGACCTTGACCCCAAGTGCAAGTGGACTCTCTTCATTCACTGCCACCTCCGACGGCAGCAGTGCGCAATCACAAACAGTCACCAGTCGACACTTTTTCGATTCCGCATCAGCCGTCTCGATCGCTTTAAGCTCTACCAGCAATTCCTCGTCAGACAGTTCAAACAATATCGAAACGCCACGCAAAACACCAACCCTTCTGGATGCCTTTGATCAAACGCCTTCGGTGCCAGAGAGGAAGTTTGGTGGTCAACAATGGCCTCAATTCTTATCTGGACCGGATACCAGACATGTCGATAATAGGACCACACCAAAAGCCCCGAGTCGGAAGGAATATCGTCCGACGATATCTCAACCTTTTTCATTCGCAGTACTCTCAACGCCCATGTCGGGGGATGCTCAGAATATGCAGCTCCCCTCGGGTGGTCGACCGGTGGTAGCTTCCGCATCTCCGAACTTTAGCCTTATATCCCTTGCCGACGCACAACAGAAGGAACGAGAACGTAGTCGAACACCTCATGGCGGGACACGTATTCGAGGCGTCGCCGAGCCAATGCCAATACCAGCCTCAATGCCGATGTCGATGCCGGCTCCGATCCCAGTCCCCTCGTCTCCTCAATCGCACCGACTGAAAAACAAGAAATCTGGAATCATGAAATTCCTAAACAAAACACCTCGAACAAAACGGTCCCAGGATCGAAAAGACTACTCGCCCGATACTGGATATCGGACCATCGAGTATACGCATGCGTACAATGAGATTGTCCAAAGTCAGCACCACGAAACGACTACTACCACCGAGGACGAACCTAAAGAACCTAATCCTCAGCCGATGCTATCGCTTCGACCGGTCTCTATGAACATCTCTCGTCACCTTCCCGGCCAGTATTTCGCTCTCACCAGTCCTAAAGCATCTCCTTCACTTGCGACATTATCCGAATCCGCCCATATTGACGATCTCGATACTCAGCGCAAAGCCACTATTGAAGCTGAAACACGATTGGCTAATGCCAAGAAAGCCCACCAGCTTCAGGTGTACGAGCTCGAAGCGCAGGTCAGGGAATTGAGATTGGCTTTGGAGGCGGCTGCCTCTGGTCAACCTACCTGTTCGGTCTGCGAGAACTGCGGACATGAACGAGGTAGTAAGCCTGCTAGTGGGATCATGAACAGGGCTAGGGTCAAGACTGCCGGACCTAGGGGTGTGTTTGGTACTGGTAGCTTGTACGAGGCGATGTAGTATAATGCGATGTAGTGTAAAATAGATATGGATGCAATGAAGAAAATGTATAATGAAATGTCAAGGCTATAATCGAAACAGATACAATCACCCTCTTCCAGCCCGTCTCTTTTCCCTCGCCTTCTCCCTCTCCATCTCCTTCTCCTCCGCCCGTTCCACAGTAATAGATCCCTCCGCACGACGCATCTTGGCAGTATACTCTCGATCCTTCTCCGCTTGATCTTTGGCTTTTTCGCCAGCCAAGAATCGATTGTCCTTTCGTAGTTCTCGAATAGCACCCTTTCGTTCTTGCTTGTATTGCGCTTTGAGCTTGCTTGCTGCGTTTCGCTCGGCATCGGGGTCGTATCGTTTGCCGGGCTGGTAGCCTTCTTCGAATTTGGGTGCGTGGCTCGCGATGGGGACTGGTTTGTGGGATTGAAGAGCGAGAGGTTGTCGGGAAGTGATGGCGAGGTTGAGCATGCGCGAGAGGGTCTTGGTGGTAGATGCCAGGCGTTGCTGGGTGTCAGCGGATGTCACGTGATGTGAGGCTTACCTTCAATACGTCAGACAACTTGCTAGACTTGGAAGATTGCAAGACCAGCAACATAGGCTGGAACGCTTCTATAAAAGCGTTAGAAGACGAGTACAGCGCTGCAGTGGTCTCGATGAGCCGAAGAGAGGTCGAGAGGAGATCAGATTTTGATTGTTCATTGTCAGAAGACAGCAGGGTGGCGAGGTCGGGTACTTCTGCAGGTACGTTGGCGCTGGTGATATACAGACCGGTGGCGGAGGAAGGAGCGACGAGGTCGGGAAAGTGCGTTGACGCCTGACTGTCTTTGCGGCGGGGCAGTAAAGCGACAATGGATCCAGCGAGAAAATTGATGGCCTCAGGCAAGAATCGCTTTGATTCAGATTCAAACTAGGCAATCAGCTTTGACTCTGGGACATCCAAGATACTCACCTGGACCAGTAGAGAGCAAATCATCAGACCGGATCCTAGGTCTGAGGTTGTCCGAATTCGCCCGTGGCTGAGGTATTGCCCCATAAGCAGGACAGCAGGTGCCACCACGGGGTGACTGAAATCACTAGTCGACCAGATAGACCCCACAAGACGGAGAATAACCAATTCCGGTGCTCCCGGATAAGTCTTGGAATCGGGTCGTGTCGCCCCTCGAGCCAAACCCCTGGAAAGGTTCTTCTGCATCAAGGTGATTTTACCGATGAAATGTCCAGCTGCCGTGATTGGGTTCATCTTGACGAGAGCGATCAAGTGGGGGACGAGGGAGGAGATGGCTGAGAATGCAGGAACGGGTCGAGAGGCTAGGACTAGGGTGTAGTCGAGTAACACACCAAAGAATTCCTGTCGATTAGCGCAATTCATGTAGTTTGAAAAGGGACATACCTGGAGTTTCTCCTTATTCCCCTGAGCAAGACTTGGATGGTGGATTGCACGTATACGCTGGACGACCGTGGGGATCGCCGAATCGTCCAGTGGCTCCATGATATCTTCAAGCTCATCGATAGTAGCGGGGCAGATGAATGTATATGGGATCTCGGTCGTTTTGGGGGCTTTTGAGCGTTTCCTCTTTTTCACCAAGGTGGTTTCTTCTTCGTCTGCTGAGTCGAGATCGGGCGCTTCGTCAAGATCTTCCATATCGCTTGGTAGGTCTTCATCGTCGTCTTCTTCCTCACTGTCCTCTTCTTCATCTTCATCTTCATCCTCATCGTCTTCGTCCTGATCTTCATCTTCGTCCTCGTCCTCCTCATCCTCCTCATCCTCGAGTTCGGCAGCCTTGGCAGCGCCCATCTTCTCCAGACCCTCACGAGTCAATCCTGGTCCAAGCAGATCTTCCTCATCCTCATCAACGAAATCATCCCCCAAATCATCCCCTTCCCGCCTATCATCCACCTTCCGTTTCTTCCCCCTACTATCCTCGTCTTCACTCTCTTCACCTCTCATCCTCCTTAATCGCTTAGCCTCGGCTTTCTCCAGTCGCTCCTTCTCCTCAATTGCAAGCTCGTCCTCCGTCTTGGTCCTATCCTTTGGTTTGGCCCTAGCTTCAAAAGCAAGAGTCTTGACGAATTGAGCGTATTCGGCATCGTCCTTGTCTGAGACGGGTTGTCTTTTGAAGCCAACTCGTTCGGCGGGGGCTTCATTCAAAAGAGCTCGAAGATCGTTGATATCTCCATCAAGCTCGTCTCGGAGGTCCGCATCGAGATCGTTTTGATGTTGTCGTTCTGCTTTGTAGCTTTTACTCTTGGCCATGACTTCCGCCATGACTTCTTGTTTTGATTTCTTCCTCTCAGGCTGCAAGTTAGCCGAGACTCGACCCGATGCGTCCAGCTCACCAATTCCTCCTTTTCTTCCTCTGGCTTGTCCTGGAAACCTCCAAAGTGATTCCTCTGCACCGTACGTCTATCGATATGTTTCTCCTCATCATCCGGATCATCAAGACCCTGCAACATGAAATCATCCCCAGGCAAATCCAACACACTCCGTCCACCATGTGTTAATCCACCAAGAGCATTCCCATCATCCATATCATCCAATTCATCCCCTTCTTCCAGGTTGAACAATCCTTTCTTGCCCTGACCACGCTGTCGTTCACGGGTATATCGCTCCAACATCCGATCTTCCAGTGTCATATTCGGGTCGGCTTCTCCAAATCGTCTATCTTGGAATGTACCCCTATGATCCCGAGATTGATGTTCGGTAAGTAGTTGGGCTTTACGTTTTTCCAATCCAGCCTGTTTGGCCATACTAGGATTTCCAGTAACTCCTTTAAGCTGTCTCCCACCGACATCATGTTTGAGCTAAATGTTAGCAGATACACCCTCAGCCAGTCTTCGTCACGTACCTTGGTCTCGGTGTGATCAAACTTGTTTAATCCACGCTTGATATCCTCCAATTTCTGTAACGTCTTTGCCCTATCCGATTCTCTCGCGCCACCCTTTTTGAAAGCCTTCTTCTCCTTTTTCGAAAATGATTTTCGACCAAGACCGGCGTTTGTCAATGCAGACTTGAGCTGTGTGAGCTGCGAGCCTGCCATCTTGGAGTGTTGATGTGGGTATCAGGGGTGTATAGGTGTAGGTGTAGGGTATATGAGAGTGACCGATAAAATAGTGAAATCCAGGAACAGGCAAGACGGAGTTAGTAGCGATCTCCGTGGAGACTCCGGTCGTTGCTATGCTGGCTATGGGATGCTGTCGGTGTATATGCTATAGAAGCGGATTACTATACGCTTAGGACTTTGGTAAGCGACAGAGATGATGCAGGGAGAAGCGGCAAGGGACAAGGATTACTCCTTTGCGAGATTGTGTGACCTCAAGCCGAATGTCACTGTCAAGATGTAGGTCCACCCTCTTAGGATTCGGCCTGACATCAGTGCATTCCTCGAAGGCCGTATACCTCGAGGCTCCTATACCAGCGCTCTGGACCATCCTGATTTAGGCCATGCAGGGCCATCAAGCGGGTACGTTATCCCCTCTCGACATAGCTGACGATAGTGGTCTTTCCGACCTGTATATCACTTGCCAGCTCTGGACGGATGGGAAGGAATATACGATGCCTTTCCGTACCCCATGGAGGGACTTTTCGAAATCACATACCTGGAATCACATCATCACTCTTCCTATCTCGTACAATGCGCTATTGTTGTCTTCACAATTGGTATTTACGATATGGGATGTACAAGGTCCAGGAAGGCCTGTTCCGGTCGGAGGGTCAACCATGAGCTTGTTTACGTCCAAGAGGTATGCACCATGAAGGATCTGAGCTGAAGGGTAGGACATTGAAACGAGGGCAGCAGAGGCTGCGGGTCCATCGTGATAAAGAAGCAGACCCGTCTCCATCAACAACCACCCCGAGCGAGTGCCCTGAAGATGCGGATGAAATGGGTCGACTGGAGGAGGTGAGCCCTACGACCTGTTTAAGCTGACAAGTAGTTGATGAAAGATCACGAGAGGGGCGATATACCGAAAGTCGACTGGCTAGACCGACTCGCTTTCCGACAGATTGAACAAGTCCACCAACGCGAGAGTGCAATTTCAGACCGGCTCTACTTGTATGTAGATCTACCCAGGTTTGATTTCCCGGTTGTCTTCTCCGAACAGGTAAGCTATCATCACAAAGTACAAGGCTGACGAGTAGGAAGGACAAATCCCCCAACCCCCGGCCCCACTACTTGCTAGTAACCCTCCTCCGACATTATCTGGTATTCCACCCAATATGCTTTCGACAGATCCACACCTCTGGCGTCATTACGATCCGGATGCTTGGCGCGAGAATCCTATCGAGACGAAACATCGGAAACTCCTAAGAAGTCAGAGATTGGGAGATGAAGGGAAAGACCTGAAACCTGGACCTATTGATCGGGATCGTCTAAATGTGAGTGTGGCAATACAATATATACTGACATTCAGGAGATATTCAATCTTCCTCCAACGGCATCGCTTTCCGCCCTGGACAAAGACCTTTTATGGAAATTCCGATATTCACTCTCACGTTCACCTCGATCATTGACGAAATTCTTAAAGTGTGTCACATGGACAGATCCGGTCGAAAGCAAACAGGCTGTGGAGAAACTACTTCCACTCTGGGGCCAGGAAGTAGGTGTAGACGACGCTCTTGAACTCTTAGGGCCCGGGTTTACCGATAAGAGGGTCCGAGCATTTGCAGTCAAGAGACTTGAAAGAGCGGATGATGATGTAAGCTCAGTTCTCATAATCCGGCTGATGGGCAGGAGCTTCTGTTATACCTCCTCCAGCTTGTTCAGGCTTTACGGTTCGAAAACGGTGTCGAATCGCGTAAAAAGCGTAAAATCGAAGAGGAAGATAGCGGTTTATCCCAATTCCTGATCGATCGAAGTGTGGCAAACCCATTGTTGGGAACCAGTTTCCATTGGTATCTCATGATCGAATGTGATTCTCGTTCACCGGTTGGGAAGGCTTATGCCAAGGTAGCATTCCGGTTCATGCAGAAATTGTCAGAGGTGAGTCCAGGTGTGTTGGCATAACTGATTGTAGACGGAGAAAGGTGTCGCAGAAAGAGATATACTCCGCCGTCAAGGAGAACTTGTCGAATTGCTATCTGCACGAGCCAAAGAAATACGAGGGTCGAAGGATGGTAGATCTAAAAAGATTGAAAAGTTGCGAAGCTTTATTGGGGATAGCAAAAACGGTCTATCACCGCTTCCTGCTCCACTGCCATTACCACTCGACGCCCGTATTGCCATCACTTCAATTGCCGCTGAGAAATCGTCCGTCTTCAAATCCAACCTCTACCCTCTTTTACTATGGTTCGAAACGGGTACGACCGAATTAGAGTCTGAAGAGATAATGATTACACCCGATTACCCCGTTATATTCAAGAATGGGGACGATCTACGTCAAGACCAACTCGTTATTCAGCTCTTCACACTTATGGACCGGTTGTTACGGAAAGAAAACCTAGACCTAAGACTCAGTCCTACAAGTGCGTTGGCTAGTCCGTACAGCGCCTTGGCAACTTCGACGAGTGAGGGTATGATTCAATTTGTACCCAGTAAGAGTCTGGCGGCTATTATGGCTGAACATGGGAACCTGCAGAATTACCTCCGGATAGAACATGCGGATGATGGCGCTTTGGGGTCTTATGGGATAGAGGCGGGTGTGTTGGATACGTTTGTACGGTCATGCGGTATGTCCCATCTGGCTATACAAAGCTAATAGTAGCTGGATACTCGGTCTTGACATACGTCCTGGGCGTGGGTGATCGTCACCTAGACAACTTGATGCTAGCTCCAGACGGTAGGTGACCATGTGTACCCACGCTAATCCTAGGCCATTTCTTCCACGTCGATTTCGGATATATCCTCGGCAGAGACCCTAAACCCTACCCACCACCCGTCAAAGTCTGTAAGGAAATGGTAGACGCAATGGGCGGGACTGGATCATCCCATTATGCCCGATTCCAATCGTTATGCTATACCGCCTTTATCGGATTGAGGAAGAATGCCAATTTGATATTGAATTTGTTTGCTTTGATGGTCAATGCTGGTATTCAGGATATACAGCTGGAACCAGATAAAGCCGTCTGGAAAGTGAGTTGACCTTTGCTCGATGGTTTCTCAGCTTACCAGCTAGGTACAAGAAAAATTCATGTTGGACTTGAGCGAAGAGGACGCGATCAAGCAGTTTGAAGTATTGTTGAATGATACTTCGTATTTGACGGTGGTATTTGATCGTATACACGATTGGGCACAGTACCTTCGAGATTAGGAAGTCAACAGATGTTGTACCCTACCTACTGTATATGCATGTTGCTATCACACTGCAAGTCACCTGGGCATCATGGACAAACGTGCACGTATGGATGGTATGGTATCAGGCACGGCAATCGAATTGCTGGAATTTCAGAAAAGTTGTCTTTACCCGTGAGCTAAGATAAGATACTCTACATTACTCGCATCAAAACCACATTCATATCTTGGCGATCAGACTGGCATGGGGAGGACATTGGGTTCAGCCTTAACCTTGTCCAGTATTGGCTTTGGCTCGAAGCTAGTTGTCAAATGGCTAGCTAAGCGATTCGACGTTAGGGGATTACCGACTTTATTGGGTGCATTGAAAGAACCGGATTTACAACTGGAATGGAAGAAGGGGAAAGGGAAGGTTGTTGATAATGCCACTCGGGAGTCAAGGAAGAAGAGAAGGGGGATAGTCACTAGTACGTCCACTTTTACTTCACGCCCTCTCCAAGCTCAGGACTGATGGAGATAGTCTGTAATCACAATTCCGTAGTAGATGATCCACTCGTACGTCATATCACACGGGCTCAGGCTGAATGATAGATGTGGTCCATGCTCCCCAACTCTCATTTCTTCCCTTTGGCAGGTCCATCAAGGGTATCAAGGATGAACAGGTGGACATTGGGTGGTACGTCGCCCCCTGTGAGGGAGGAGAGACTCGCTTCAAGTCCAGGACCGGGGACAAGAGCTGATATATAGCATCGGATATAATGTTTACAAACAAGCTCTTTTCGCGGTTCTTCAATAATGGTCAAGTTATCGATACGATTCGTGGAGGGGGTATATTTCAGCCGGGTGTTGATAAAGCCATTAAATTGTTGGAGGATGGTGAATGGGTATGTCCCTCCCTGGGAGCTAGGCTGAGTTCAGATTCATATCTTCCCAGAGGGCAAGATTAACCAAATCACGATAAATCCAGAGGGTGGACTAGTGAGGTTTAAATGGGGAGTGTAAGTCACCTCCTACCCTACCCCCGTCGTGAGACCGCCTAATGGATAGAGGCCGCATCATCATGGACGCCGAGACCATGCCGGAGATCATACCCATTTGGATATCCCGCTTCGACACCCTCATGCCAGAAACACGAGGTTGGCCACGGCCTGTGCCCAGAAAAGGCGGGGACGTTAGTATAACAATAGGCAAACCCTTGACATCGACAATAGAACCCCTAGTTCAGGAATGGAAGACTATCCTCCGTTCAAAATCAAGCACGGGAGAGACGACCGAGCCAATAGGTCGATCAGGGGATATAGACGGTAAAGAGAGGGATATACGTATACGTATATGTCAGGCTTTACAGGATGGTGTTCACGCACTAGGAGTAGATGTGGAGAGGGAGGAAGGGAGGTTCGACAAGGGAGAATGGTCCAATAGTACAAGAAGACTGGATATAAAGCCTGCCAAAGAACAGCCAAAAGAGGGATCTGGCGAGACACCCATATAGACCTAGACCATTAGATCGAGCATATCACCAGCATGAGCATGAAATATACAGTATACATGTCCTTTAATCCTGTCGTGATGTATGTATCTATTACATTGCCATTGCGATCTATGCCAAATTCCCTGCGTGGTATCGCTATCGCCATTCCTGCCTAATCTTGATCCTGATCTCGGTACAATCATTACTTTCCGTATTTTTGAAGTTCCCATTCTCGACTACATGTCAGTTTGCATCGCGAGTGTAAAACATACTTGTCGAGAGGGCACACTGATCATCAGTTAAGTCCACACGAATAAAGAGAGAACAACGCACCATGTCTGGTCTTGAGCCATCGGGATATACAATGGAAATGGAAGGCGTGCTGATCGTCAGTTCTTGTCGAACGGAAAAGGGATAGCTTACATTACACATTCCCCATGCTACCGTACATCCTTTTCATCAGCTCGTTATTCCATCTCATCATCCCGATCCCTCGCTGTGACTGACCTTCACTTTCTGCTCCTTGGTTGGCTTGACATTCAATACCTATTCGTCAGCCCTCCCTTCTCTGCATCGCATGATGAGGTGAACGTACACAGATCCATGATATGATTCCTGCAGATAGCACAATTATCGACGACGATATCTATAATCAGATCATGCACAATGCGGGGAACATACCCCACGCCCATAAGGCTACTGCGTTCCACTGATTATATAAGTGGGGGGAATCACAATCAAACGTCTGAGCTGTGACATACCTTCTTTACTTCGAATCTCTGTTTCTTCTCCGTAGTAGCTACTGTCTGATCTACGTCCATCGCTGTCGACATTGTTGTATGTGTTGATGGTAATGCGGTGATGTAGAGAAGAGAGGGTAGAAAAGGGTGTCTGATGCTGATCAAGTGCAACTAGTTCAAGTGACCGGTCTAAATTGCTTCCGTCCACTGTTGTACCCTACAGTCATCAATGCGTGTACATGACTGCAATTATAACTATAACCATGGTTCATTCAAACGGATTGGTACGACCAGCTTGACCTCCATCTTCTTGATCATCATGTCCTCCATCCAAATCTGCTCCCCATGCACATAATGCTTTCCACCATTTATCAGGTAAAACTCTACGCATTCGACCTTGATCGTTATTGTTGCCATTTGCATTACCCTCTTCAGCAGCTGCTCCTGTGCCCGCTCCGGCGCCCGCTCCTCCTCTCCATGTTGGTCCTGCGTAATCGAACCCGGGGTCTGCTTGGATAGAAGCTGATGATCGATGATGATTCTGATTGAATGGATTGGCGTACGGTTGTGGTTGGTCAGGTAGTGTTGGGGTTGAAGCGTTTTGACGAGCATTGCCATTTAACAAGACAGTACTAGAAGGCGAAGTGGGTGTTGCCGGTGAGGTCGCGCCGGACCGGTTCAATTCTCTGTCGGGTGGCCTAACGTTCAGATTTGGCGAACCATATATTGGCACCTTTCTGTTTCAGCTTCTTGTTCCTGTCATTTGCTGCGCAGTCCAACTTACACCTCCATTTGCCCAACGGTCATGGGTTGATCCTGGCCGTATCGAAGTAGATCGAGCGAATAATCTCGATGACCTCACTTTTCTCTCTGCCTGATCACGAGCAGCCAAGCGGGCCAAGTTCTGTCTGTCAGCATTGAGGTAGGGAGATCAACTTGATTGATATTGACATACGGCTTGTATACGACGTTCGTCCTCCTCCTCAGAGCTTCTGGGCGGATACGACCCTTCTTCCTCCTGCAGATACTCCTGCCCCTGCCCCTGTTCTTGCCATTGTTGGCCTTGCTCTATATCCCAAGCTCTCTCTTTTCCTTTCCCCTTATCAATCCGGGTAAAACGAGGCATTTCACCCAAGTCGCGTTCATCTTCTTGTTGATAGGTGATTGTCCCCGAACGCGTGACGATAGGTGCAGGTGTGGATCTACTGAATGGTGGATTCACCTCGTCGGCCAGTGGGGCGTACGATGAGGATGGCATTGAGTGTAGGTGTATGATGGGTGAATATGGATATGACGGTGAAAGCCAAAGCTAGAGCCAAGGCTGGATGTTCAGTTTCAGGGTCAATAGAGGAGGATCAGCAAGCCACGTGGCTCCAGTAGTTGCCCCATTCACAACTCTTTCGACTATAGCCCATGGTAGATGCATGCATAAACTGAAGAGTCGAGAGGTCGAAACTAGACTCCGGGCGACATGATCCATGATCCAGACCTAGAGACCGTTCTCTGCAGCACTCGAGACCCAGAGCAAGGCAGCAAGACCGTCGGTCTCGCCCCGCCACTCCTTCGGTTTCAGGCACTAGGATACTCTGCGACATCTTACCGGATAGACAGACACCTTCCGAAGCAATCAACTCTTCTCGTCATACAGTCAAGCCATGCCACCCGCAAGCCAAGCAGAGGCATATGCCAATGCACACCACCCACATCCCAAACACAATGGTAAAGGAAGACCATTACTCGACTGGGCTCGGAAGTTGGTCAATAGGCGAGCTACTTTACCCGGCGAGACCGATCATCAACATCATCAACAGCCTTCCGCTAGTCAAATACAGGCGCAGAAGAACCAACGAAACAATCCATACCCATCTATACCTGTTCAACGACCCACTTCCACCGTTCAATCGAGTTTCATTTCGCGATCTGATTCTCAGTTATCGAGGCAGACTGCCCAGACGGGTCAAACGGGTCCGGACGATAATGCCAGTACGAGACCTATCCCACCTTCACATCCCCCATCCCCATCACATTCGAACGCATTATCACGTACTCCTTCAAATCCATTATCACGTACCGCATCCAATGCACCCTCTGCGTCCCTCTTATCGCCTACACCTTTAAAACGTAATTCGGCATCTACCGCATCTTTATCGACAAAATCAACGAAACCAACAACGACAATGAGTTTCGATTCAGGTCCACATATTGGTTATATTGCCCAAGCTCCTACTCCTACCGCTGGGGTCTCATCAGCTCGTACATTCCCTCAGGCAAATAACCCAAATCCACTTGCTGCGCCCGACGATAATGCTTCCACCCTCACATTAGCAAGCTCGACATTACCACCCGCTCGTAGACCGCTGGCAGCCTCGCCTAGTGTCACTTGGGCTCCGGAAACCAGTGATAATCTATCCGCGACGTATGCTCCTTCCGGATTTTCGAGTATGAAACAACCAAAGATGAGGGAGGATGCGAGTGTACGAGCAATGAGGGGGAGGAGGGATTCGTGGGGGTCACAGGAGAGTAAATGGTCTTGGAAGCCGGTCGAGGCTAGGGAGCTGGGCGTTGTGGTTTGAGTCTGGGTGCGATGCCACGGGTCATGTTATGGCGTCATTTGCGTCGAGGGACTACGGGGTTCATGTAGCGGCAATAGTCAGGACGGTCTGTTGGGATGGGGAATCAGGGATTGTTGTGTAAGTATAAATGGAGTATATAATGCCCTGGAGGCTGTTTATCATGTTGTGATTCCGAAATGTACATTATTAGTAGTATCAAGCAGGAATATCAGATCAGGAAATACATGTAATATCTAAAGCACGCCTATACGGTCCACCAAAGTGAGAAAACACCCTTGGCGTACTGTACAATCTCGTCACCTCCTAGCTTGCTCTCTCCGAATATACGATCTACGAACGTAATAGGGACTTCTCCCACTGTGTAGCCTAGTGATCGGGCTCGGACGATGATTTCCATTTGGAAAACATATCCTTTGGAGGTACAGCGGGATATGATATCGCGTAGGACTGGTAGGCGGTAAAGTCTGTTGATCAGTATTAGGCATCACTTGAAGACAGAGGAGACCCACCTGAACGACCCCGTCAGGTCCGAAACTCCAGGTTGGAGTACAGTATCCGCGAGGTAGTTCGCTCCTCTCGACACCAATTTTCGCTTCAGGTCCCATCCATAAACACCACCCGGGGTGACCGAGATTGACGAAGAAGGAGTAGTGGAAGATGCATATCGGGTCCCAGTGACAATGTCGAGCCCGTGTGTACGTTGCTGCTTGATCATGTCTGGAATGAATTTTGGCTGAGTTCATCAGCTGACTGTTACCTGAAGTGTATCCGACGTACGTGATGTGAGAAATCGGCGTCCATGATGATGGCGAATGTACCCGTACAGAAATTGAGTCCGTGGACATAGGCCGTACTGCCATTTAGCTCTACCCCGAGTTATATCGACGTACCCCAGACCTAGTTTACCAGCTCGTGGTCGGAGTAGCTATCATCAGTCCCAGTCGTCATAGGGACGTACAATATGGTCCTCTCCGTATATCCCAGCTAGCTGCTTGGCGACATCCTGAGTTCCATCCGGACTAGCATCATCTACGATAATGACCTCCCAGTCAAGTGAGCTATGGATATAAGCTTGGCATGGGATACGAAGTGGACAAACGCACTGCTCTGAGAATGTCTTTGCTAGTAACCAAATGATGATTGGTAGATTTCTCCTCTCATTGTATGTAGGTAATATGACGCTGTACTTGTCGTTTGGCATGTCTATAACCGTGTGCATAGGGGTAAGGGTGGGTGGTGGTGAAGATGGGAGACCCATAGCTGAGCTGGACCGTGCGGTGGAGGTAGAGTGAGCGTGGGTAGATTTGCTTCCGTCCGTTACTACGACTTAGACACACACTGTTTGTGTATTTCTCTCTCTCTCTCTCTGTTGTATGCCTCTTCCGTCTAACCCTTAAGAGAACAAAGGAACCATTCAACTTAAAGGACGGGGAACTCAAAGGACACCCCCTTCCGTTATCCCTTTCATCCTTTCATGCTCAAACCCAGCCCTCTTTTGTCTATTCTAATGTTCATCTTCTTACTCATGTTCCTATTCTCATCGTCAACTGACTCTTTTGTATCCTACCCACAATGAACCCATCCCAACAGCAACAAACAATGCTCAGCCCCGATAGAACAAATGGCTTTCCATATGGACAGGTCCCGTTTCAAGGATCACACCAAACAGGCATGGCCGATGCTTCTGGACAATCACCTTCTCGGTCTCCGTTGGACAATAACGATTTAGAGTAAGTCGTGTCAATGGTCAATGCTTCCTTCAGGATTTGGTACTAAAGAGAACCAGCATAGCTGCATTGAATATGCGTCTTCGTACACTTGGTCTACATCATTCCGAGGAATCTATAAATCGTTTATCTCAGTATTATCCCCTGGGTCAATCTCAACCTGTCTACCCCGACTATCGTCAGCAACAGCACCCAGCACAAACACAGCAGCAACAACAAGAAGCCGAAGGACAGGACTCATCAGACGAAAGCCCGAACCTCCCTCCTATTGCCGAACTACATCCCCACGACTCGATCAGTATGTATCGACAAGCCCCCCGATCCAGGCGGGACGAAACGAATGTTGATCCTGGGGAAGACGAGATTGATCAGGTGGACGGGTACGAGTCGTATGGTACACCAGGACAAGAGACTCGTCGATCCCCTCCACCCGAAGACGAGTACTTTGAACAAATGACAATGGGTCCAAGTCAATGGAACGGGACCAAGTGCGTCACTTCACCTCTCCACCCCACCTCATGCTCATCCTGACATGCAGCGTTAACAACATGCAAGCCATGCGGGATAGACTGTTATCAGATCCGACCGTGATCACCACCATGGCCCGCCTAGAAGCTTCCGAAGCTCAAATGCGAGATCTTCAAGCTACCCTGATCGCCGAGCGAGTGGCCAGGACTCAGTTGGAGAAACAGGCTCAACAGCGACTTGATGATGTCAGGGATTATCGACACGAGCTATCTGGTGCGGTAAGGGCTTTACGTCGAGCGAGGGACGAGGGGAAGAAGAATGAGGAAGAGCGACGGAGGTTGGTAAGAGCGTTCGAAGAGGCCAAGCATTCGTGAGTACACCTCTTACTTGTTTCTCATTAATTGATGAAAGATTGAATGAATACAACACGGCATTGGAGGTACGAAAAGCCAAAGAACAAGGTCGTGTACAGGGTCGAGAAGAGGTAAGCCTATTCATCATCGGGTCGTACTGTACAAAGCTAACAACAAGGCATGGGCAGAAGCAGGTAGATGGATGGGTCATTCACCTCCCATTCCCGTCGACCCAATCCAATCAGTCCCAGAGACTGTACTCCGCCATACCCCCCGCCAGGCCCACGGTGCTCTTGGCGCAGCACCCCCTCAACAGCAACAAGACCCACCTCGACAACCGTCTGTCCCACCTCCCGCTCAATACCCCAACATGGGCCAACAAGGTCAGGGTCAGCAACAGCAAGGCTTCCCTTCGAATCAAATGCGACCACCTCCCACCCAAACATCGTACTTCCCCGATCCTTCTCAGATGACGAACAACGGTCATCCTGGTCAAGGCGGCCAATACCCCCAATCACAGGGGTTCGGTCATCCAATGACTGGTCAAATGTCACACCCCGGTCTTCCTCCCCCTAATCAAGGTCACGGTCAAGGTCAATTCCAACAACAGCCAATGATGCAGCCTACCCAGAATAGTGATCCCAATCAATCGCAACGATCACGCAAAACCGGTCCTCCACCCATCGGTACCCCAGGTCAAGGCCAAAGCAGGAAAGAAGGCCACAGGCGAGTTCAATCATTATCCGTCCCCGCTCACTCACCCGACCCTGGATCATACCTAGATCGAGTCGAGAACGATCCAAAACTCCAATCCATGCTCTCAGGAGCTCCTACTAGGACAGTCCACACCTCAGCTCCTGTCACTGGTAGTTCTCATACATATACCGATAAACCCCTGCCTGATCCGAGGGGTCGATCGAAACGGGTTTCGAGAAGACAGAGTCTGATGGATGATTTACATAATCATCGAAATCCGGGGAACATCAGTAGTGGGGATAGGTATCCTAGTTTCCCGATTAATGGGAATGGTGGCGGAGGTGGGCATGGGCATGGGAATGGGCATGGACATGGACAAGGGAAAGGCCATTCGAGGCAATCTTCCTTCAATGCCACCCGGACCGGTATCAATGACATGTCAGCTGATTCCCTCTTCTATGAAGAGACGATGAGCTGACGATCAGGACCAGTATGGGACAGCCGACTCCTAGTTCGAAGCTAGGCCATCATCGATCCAAGCTGGCGGGCGCATTACGGAACGGGGCCGAGCTGGACCAGTTGTCGAGTATAGATGGAGAACAGCATCAGCAACATGCGAGTCGACAAGCACAGCATGCTCAACAAGTTCAACAGGCCCAGGCTCAGCAAGCTATGCACGCTCAGCAGCAACAACAGCAACAGTTCCAGCAACCACCACAGCAACGAGGAACGGAGTTGAGTCATTCCCAATCCCAGTCGAAAGCACGCTACGCACCATCGATGCCTCCTCTAAGGGCCAGACCTAGAGTACGTCCCCATCCTGTACCCCCTTCCTGTTGCCTGCTAACGATCAGCCGGTGATGCCTGTTCCACTTGGTAAATCCGGTTCTGAACCCCAAGAACCATCCAACAAACGAGATATGCGACAATCCATGTACCCCCAATTCCACGGTCATGGTCTGGCACCACCGAACAATATGGGCGATGGACAGGAATCGGCGCTCGGACTGGAAAATATGCATATTCATCCGGATCAACAGCGACAGGGACATGGACAAGGGATGAAAGCTCCGACTGTAGGTCGACAATCTTGGTATGCGAACTAAGGAAGGAGCTGAACGATAGATCATGATTCAGCCTCCGGTATGTATTTGATATTGAGATGAGGATATGTATCAAGCTGACATGTAGTCTTCTCGAAGTAACAACAAGAGCGATGTCCGATCAGGTCAACAATCATATTACCAACCCCCTCCACCTCCCAATCAGCCTACAACGCCTCACAGAGTCCCACTTCCCATATCGAACCAACATGCCCCCACGGCCTATTCCGCCTCAGTCTTCTCTCCCGACCAGAACCAAAACCTCCCAGGGGTCAATATTGTCGATTACGCAGCTCAGCATCCCCTTCCCGATTCAAGACCAACGACCATGTTTGCTAATACTATCATCACTGAGATTGATGCTCAAGGCCCTGGAGGTCGGGTCCATGCCAGGAAACAAGTCAATTTGGGTAGACCAAAGAATGGTAATGGCCATGGCAATGGCAATGGAGGGGGTGGGGTTGATCCTCAACAAATCCCTCTTCCTGCTTCTAGGGCTCCTACTCGAGCTAGAGCTTCTAGTGAGTCATCCCTTGCCGTGTAGAGACTGAAACTGATGAATAGCGTATGCTGGGACTGTGCATACTATTGACGAAGTGACTGAAGAAGAAAGTACGCGCAGGTAGACAATAACATATATTTATACATAAATTCGCGCACTCGTCATGATCATCCTTTCTCAGGCACGGGTCAATGTCCTATTTCTTATTTACCGCAAACTGCAACACTCCTCCCCCTACTCTCTCTCATACATACAATTAATTACACCACCAAAGATGCCACCTTCAGAGACTACTAATCTATTACCCCCAACTGGCGGAGTGGGCGGTAGGAGCAGGCCTATAAAATTCGCACCCCTCAAATCCTCAAGGCATTTGCTGCTTGGATCATGGATCAACTTGCTTCTCGTCGCGGTCCCTTTGTCCTTCATCGGTGCGTCGCGCATGTCGCGGCTCGTGATAATTTGGCTAATGATCAGCTGAGGCTCTTCACTGGAGTGCCGTCGCTCGATTCAGCGTCTCATTCATCGCTATTGTCCCCCTTGCAAAGGTAGGCACCGACTCAATCACTCATTTACATACCTGACTGACAATTAGTTGCTCGGAGATGCGACTGAACAAGTATCGATGAAATTGGGTCAAACCCTTGGTGGTCTCTTGAACGCCACGTAAGTCTTTATGCAATTCCAGGTTCAGTACTGATGATAGTTTCGGTAACGCCGTCGAGCTCATTGTCGCCATTGCCGCTCTAGCTCAAGGTATGTCCTGCCTACGGGTCCGAGCGTAGATGCAGGACCCTGCTAATTCATAGGTGAACTCCGACTTGTCCAGACTTCCCTCCTTGGATCAGTTCTTTCGAACCTACTGCTCGTCCTCGGAATGAGTTTTTTTGCGTACGTCTACTGGTATTGGGACAAGCTGATTTCCAGAGCCGGATTTTACTTTTCCGAATCCACTTTCCAGGTCACTGCTGCTCAGGCTAGTTCCTCTTTGATGACTCTGGCTTGTATCACCTTGATCCTCCCTGCTGCTTGTACGTTCTCCTTGCTATCAGAGATGGATCTGAAGCTGATGACAGACCACGCATCCGAATTGGACAATGCCAAAGATCTCATGAAGCTCCTCGAAGACGGCGCCCCCGACCCAGCGGACGCATCCCTCCGAGGTCTCCTCATCTTATCCCGTGGAACCTCAATTATCCTCTTCTCAGTCTACCTAGCATACCTCTTCTTCCAGCTCCGAACTCACTCTACTTTGTTCGAGGCAGAGGGAGAAGACGAGGAGGAAGTTGCCGATATGGATCAATGGAGTGCTGGGGGCTGGTTGGTTATTGTTACTGTCATTACTGCTTTCTGTGCCGATATTTTGGTTGGAAGTATTGACGAGACTGCTACCCAATGGCATATCCCCAAGAGGTCAGTCCCTTCATTCATGATCGTACGCCCGCTTACAGCCAGATTCATCGGTTTGATCCTCTTGCCTTTGGTCGGAAATGCTGCAGAGCACGTCACTTCAGTCTGGATGGCTTGCAAGGGGTAAGTCGGTCTCTTTTCTATGCCTTGCCCTATTCTCAGCTCACTTTTAAAAAGCAAGATGGAGTTGACTATTGGAGTATCAGTCGGCTCGTCTATCCAGATCGCCGCGGGAATGATCCCCCTCCTTGTCCTAATTGCCTGGCCAATGGGCAAAGACTTGACCTTGTTCTTTGTACGCTCTCCACCTATTGCGTGTACGGGAAGCTGACAGAAAGGCCAACTTCGAGACCATCACCCTTTTCGTGTCGGTTATGCTCGTCAACTTGTTGTTGCAGGATGGAAAATCAAACTACATGGAGGGATTGATGTGTACGTCTATCTTTAACCAGTCTTGCGATTTCGTGCTGACTTAGTAGTGATGTCGCTTTACCTCGTTATTGCGCTTTCGTACTTTGTCTCATAGGTACAAACTGGTATAGGAATAATTCAAGGGATGCCATATATACACGGACGATGCATGTGGTATGAATCCCAAATGATACATGACATCTACCCGAGATGGGATTGATCTTTTCTTTGTTGAAAGTACCCTGCGTGGAGTTTCCAGCTGCCTTGGCAGCGAGTCTTGCGCTAGTCACTGCCCTGCTACAGACCCCGAGTGTAACGGAAGTGCAAGTTTTCGTAAGAGGCAGACCAGACCGTGACCGTCAATCACCTAAATCTCGGCGCGATAAAGTAGAAATCAAAATCAGTCACTCTACTGTAATCCACTCATACTCCACCATGTCACTCACCCCCTCTCGCTGGTCGAGCATCCCCATAACCCTCTCAAACCTCACTCTTGCCAACACACTCCCAGTAGGCCAATCATTCCTATGGCACCGCCATCCCGTCCACACATCCGACGCAGATGCAGGTCCATCGAAATCACCCTTGGGACCAGAACCAGAACCAACTGAGGAATTCTCCAGGGCGGTCGATAATCCACCCCGGGTCGTACGATTGAGGCAAACCCCTACCCAACTACAGTACTCTGTCATCTACCCCGATACACGATCTGAAGAACTTGATAAAGCACACACAGCTACTACTGCTTGGTTAAAGGATTATTTCCAGCTGGATCATGATCTTGACGCCTTGTATTCTGAATGGAGCAAAAGGGATCCGGACTTGTTTGGGAAAATTGATATTAGTGGGAAAGCAGTTGGGGTGAGGTTACTACGACAAGATCCATGGGAATGTCTTGTTGCGTAAGTCCCACTTCCGAGCAAAGAGCTGAAAAGACAGATTCATAACCTCGACGAATAATCACATTTCACGAATCACTTCGTTGATGCATAAATTCACCCAAAAATACTCGGCACCGCTCTTGACATATGATGATAGAGTGTATCACCTCTTTCCCTCGCCTCATACCCTACCTACCGAATTGGAGGGAGTACTGCGCTTGATGGGATTCGGATATCGAGCCTCATTCCTAGAAAGCTCACTGGCGACATTAAGGCAAGAATTCGGTACTGAACCGGGAGTCATTGAAGCCGGCCTAGAAGGGTGGAGGACTGGAGACATGGTCGAGGTCAGAGAGAAATTGATAGGTCTGAAAGGGGTAGGGAGAAAAGTAGCAGATTGCGTAATGCTCATGTGTCTCGATCGAGTATGTCCTTTCCTGTACATTACGTGGGACATGACTGAAAGGCAGTTATCCCTCATACCAATCGATACCCACCTTACTGCAATTGCAGCTCGACATCCCTCCTTCCCTGGACGGTTAAAGCACAAGACAATGTCGAAACAGATATATGAAGAAACGCAAGAGTTTCTAGAAGATAAATGGGGTCCATTGGGAGGATGGGCACAGGCAGTCATGTTTGCTGCGGACCTCAAACCAGCCACTACCAACACCACACCGAAGAAAAAGAGTGGAACAATATCAATATCGAGTCTGACCAATTCGACATCACCCAAGTCTAGCGTCAAGGCTGAATGGCCTCCGTCTCCCAGGAGCAAGCTCGAAGATGCTAGTCCGCTTAAACGGAAATCAGAAGTAGTAGAGTTCAAACGGACAAGGAGCGCGACTCGGCTAAGTATCAGACGGACAGAATCGGATTTGATCGTAGATGATCTAGTCGACAAGTTGAAGGTTGAGCCTGAGCCTATGGATGAAGTCAAGGGTGAGAGTAGAAACGAGGGCGACGGGGCCGTGAAAATTGAGCCTGGAGTCGATAGAGATGTGAAATAAATGTCATGTATCGTACAAATGTATAGTTGTATAGTCCTCCAAGCATGCGAGCGGTTGCTCCCTCGATCTTCCTCCAGTCCTGATCTTATGCCTCATCCTGGGTCTCCTCTATGCCTCCTCCGACCAGTCTTCGATCCTACCAGCTCGCCTTGTTTACACCTGGTATTTCGCCCGCAAGAGCCTTGAGACGGAATTGATACTAGTCAAATCAGCAAAGCTGAGATCGAACAACTCACTCTCCATAACCCAAATTTAGACATTATACCTATCGAAATCAGCTTCCTACTTCTTCCTAGAGGATCAAGCTCACCCCTCCCTCTCCCGGTCTCTACGCAACGATTCTTGACAGCATGCATACGTCCCTCCCCATCATTCAACGCATTCAAGCCAAGTTGGGCTTTATGTCGAACTGTATTGGGTAAAGCAGTATTTCGAGCCACATACAGAAATGCTCGTCGTTGAACTTCGAATTGATCGGCTGATACTCTTTTACGAATATCGCGGAGTAGTTGTGCTTTGCCTCCCATGATGTATGCTTGGTGTAGAGGTGATGATTGATTGATTGATGCAGAGGTACTGCTACTACTTGGACATGGAAAACAGATTTGATTCCGTTAATCTACTCCTCCTGTTGAATCACGTCGACTACCGGACCTAGTTCTCCCTTTCTGCGTCTGCTTAAACTTCTTACTTCCTGCTCACTCTCCATTCAGAACCATCGAGTAGACCCTAGACCAAGCCTTTGCAATAACTATCATCAGCACCGCCCAGATGAGCCTCACTCACATTCTGCAACGACTGTCCCAGTGTTCCCACAGCTTTCGAGATAGCTTTCTCACCCACAATCTCGACCCTCCAGATAGGTTGTCCATCTTTCACAAATACGACATAGACTCGATTACCATGAACTTCGATCGTAGACCTCTACATCAGCTTGATCGGGGCCGATTGACGAGATGACTTACCAATTAGTTCGTCCGGCAGGGAATTGACGTAGAAGTCGATCAACTTTTTCAAAGCTGACTTGCTGGACTGGAATCCCGTCTGTTCCGAGCATGTATGAAGTCACTGGTTCTTCCCTCGCTCGAGTCAGGTCGAGCTCTTCGTGTCGACCCCCGTCTAGGCTTGGGGTGGTAACCTCAATAATATCACGTCTTAGGATCGTGGCCCGGAAGTCGCCTACGAGTAAGCAGTGTCAATCACTCGTTCTTACCTTTCGATTCGGCGATGACTACCACATTCGGAATATAAGCCAGAGAATCTAGTACCGCCTCTCTCCATTCCTCGATCGCAGGAGATGTAGAGTGGAATGGAGATAACGACATGGGCGAAATGATAAACTGCCGTCAGCTCCTAATAGCATCATGTACCCACTTTCCATTCGGTCGTGTTGACAGCAGACAACCTTCGTTGGAGTTCATCGACATCGATCCGCCAGTCCTGATCATCTTCCCTTGGGGCCATATATGGGTGTTGCAATCGGAAAAAGTGAGAAGATCCATACCTGTCATCAGAACAAGATTTCAGTTGGACACTCACGAGAACTGGGTTTCGGGTACTGTCAGAGCTCCAGGTTCGGGATAGGCATTACTGAAGCTGCCATCAGCGTTACTCCTCAGTCTGGCCAGAGAGACCTACGATCTGACCGTAGATGACAGTACAGCTGATTCATCAGCCTAACAAGAAGAACTGATAAAATGGGAAGACTT